>Ga0326727_10002007_pt1 | contig 72031 bp, 65 predicted proteins | sample MB2enrmetagenome_FD_207643 | JGI IMG/M metagenome (GOLD analysis project Ga0326727, IMG submission 207643) | Lab enriched peat soil microbial communities from McLean, Ithaca, NY, United States - MB29MY | ecosystem: Environmental > Terrestrial > Soil > Wetlands > Peat | place: USA: New York... | reverse complement strand
AACCAGTGCAACCAGTCCCGTTCCTCTTGGCTCATCGCGATTCGTTCCACCTCTACAGCCTGCGGCTGTCAAGAGGAACTTTCTACTGGGCTCAAATAGGAACTTCTCACTTGGCCGCGACACCGCGGCCCGAGGGCCGCCCTCCAGTCTCGCGCTGTGCTACCATGACGGCATCGGTTCGGAGGGGGCTCATGTCATCCGCAGGGGTACAGAACCGCGTGGCCGGCGCTTGGCCCGCCTTGCCGCTGGAAAACTGGATAGCGACCCGCGATACGCTCCACATGTGGGCGCAAATCGCGGGCAAAATCCGGCTCGAGTTCGCAGCCTACGTTAACCACTGGTGGAACTCGACGCTCTATGTCAACGCCCGCGGACTCACGACATCGTCGATTCCGTACGGCACCGGCTTGTTCGAGCTGCAATTCGATTTCATCGATCACAAGCTGGTGATTCGATCGAGCAGCGGTTCGATCAAGACGGTGGGACTCTATCCGCGCTCGGTGGTTGACTTCTATCGCGAAGTGATGGCGACGCTGCACTCGCTGGGGATCGAGGCGAAGATTTACCATATGCCGGTCGAGGTTCCCAGCCCGATCGCGTTCGATCAGGACGAGACGCACGCGTCCTACGACCCCGAGTACGTGAGACGCTTTTGGCGCGTCCTGATGTCCACGGCTGAAGTGATGCAGGAGTTCCGGGGCCGGTTCATCGGGAAATCGAGCCCGGTACACCTGTTCTGGGGAAGTTTCGACCTGGCGGTCACGCGATTCTCGGGGCGGCGCGCGCCGGAGCGGCCCGGGGCCGATGCCATCACGCGCGAGGCGTACTCGCACGAGTGCATCAGCGCGGGGTTCTGGACGGGCGGCGGGGATGTGACCGGACCTGCGTTTTATTCTTACACGGCTCCCGCGCCCGCAGAGCTCGCGCGGGCGCCGGTTCGCCCGGCGAAGGCGTTCTTCAGCCCGCAGTTGGGCGAATTTCTTTTGATGTACGACGACATACGCCTCGCGGAATCGCCAGCGCACGAACTGCTCGAGTTTCTTCAGAGCACGTACGACGCCGGCGCGAACCTGGCGCATTGGGACCGCGAAATGCTCGAAAGGAGGGATTGGGATGGCAGCAGAGTGTACTCATCTGGATCAAATCAGGCTCACTGAACCCGCCAAGCAGGTTTGCGAGGATTGCATCAAGACGGGCGATAGCTGGGTTCACTTGAGGATGTGCCTCTCGTGCGGGCACATCGGCTGCTGCGATTCTTCGAAGAACAAGCACGCCACGAAACATTTCCATGCGGTCCGCCATCCGCTCATGCGGTCGATTGAGCCGGGCGAACGCTGGATCTGGTGTTACGTGGACGAAGTCATGGCGGGGGAGTTGCCGAAGGGCGGGGCCGCGCGGGGTTGAAAGCTGTCAAACAATTCGGGGACACTCCGGGCTCCCCATGGGGGGCCAGCACGTTACAGTGTCCGCAGGCGTGTCCCCCGGAATTGTTTGACAGCTCCTGCTTCAGGGACGTTTGGCCGCTTTGGCAGCCAGGCTCTCTATCTCGGAGTTCACCTGTGTCATTCGGGTGGTGAGCACCTCCCAGAGGGCGCCATCGATCTTCACCAGGCCGTAATTGCTGTTCTCGCCATCGCCTCCGCGGCCCTCCTTGGGCTCGTCGCGATATTCAAACCAATGGTATCCGACGCAGGAAGGCAATGCAGCCAGGTCCCGCACATACTGATCGAATCCGTCAGCACGGTCCTGCTGCGTAGCGACCGGGGCGGCGGCTCCAAGCGTGTTGGGAAGCCCGCTGTCCATCGCCTTGAAACTGAACTCGGTGATCATTATCGGCTTGCCTGTTACGTCGGTCAGCTGTTGCAGTTTCCACAGCGGAGGCCTGGGGTGATAGTTGTTGAAGGAAACGACATCGACGTACGGCGCAATCCCCCGCAGGATCGGCTCCGGCGCATGACCCGCAAAACGGCAGCCCAGAATCATGTGATTGGGGTCGTAGCGGCGAATCGCGTCCCTGCATACGCGTGCGTATTCCGTCGCGACGACCTCCGCGAATCCATTTTTGTCGTCTTCCGTCAACGTACCTTCGATTAGTCCTCTCGTCTTCATGTACTGATTCGCCTTCCGGCGCCCGGCGGATTGTTCCGGCATTTTCAAGTACAGCCCCAGCAGGCTTTCCGGCAGGTTCCAGGGAGGATTCGGGCTCCAGGCGATCTCGTTGTGGGTCCAGGCCAGTTCGTTGTCGGTGAAATAGCCGAGCAGCCAGGGATCGCGCGCCCTGGCGGCGCACATCTGTTTGGCGACCCGGTCCGCCGTCTCCCTGAACTCGGGGGAGAAATAATCGGGGATCAGGCCCTCGGCCCGCGCATCCCGGGCAGCCGTTCCCGCAATGTTGATAGCTGGCGCATAAGCCAGTCCCGTCTTGAACATTTCCGGGTAGGACCAGTTTCCGACGGTATTAAAGTTCCAGCCCTTGAGCTGCTGCGCGGTTGCCTTGGACCAGGCCGCGCGGTCGGACGGTTCGGCCGGCGACGAGCTTGCTTCGCGAGAGAACGCGACGTGGCAGACCCCTTTGGAGAAAAATACATAACCGTCCGGCGTGACCAGCCACCATCGGCCCCGGATCTGCTGCGTGTGAAAGTAGCCGGTTTTCTTTCCCCGGAGTTTTTTCCAGCCCCCATATTGGTCATAAGCGGCGGATTCCGCAAGGACGAGCGAAGCGGTCAGCGCGATTGCAATGCAGAGGACGAGCGAACGTTGCATGGGTTTGTATCGGAGTATTATGGTCGAATTCGAGCGAGCCTGTCAATGCAACCGCTGTTAACGGCCCGTGGCGCCACGCGCGGAGCGAGTGCACGTGGAGACGTGGCACGGACTCAGGCTCGTCAAGTGGTCCGGTGAAGGGACAGATCGTCTGACCCTACCTGCCGCGCGAGGCTGCTCCGGAGTCCCGCTCGGACACCACGACAATCTGCATGTCTCTGGCGATGCCGACAATTCGCTCCACCAGGCCCCGGGAATAGAGTGGGATCCATAGCCGCTCGCTGGGGTGCGCGAGGAACACCTGGGTGATCGAATTGCGCCGCGCAAAGTCGACCAGCGCGGCGGCGACGTCGTTCCCGGCGAGAATTCGCGTCTCGATGTGCAGGCTGCGGGCGAAATTCAGGTGCTTTCCGATAGCCTCCCGATCCTGCTCCGGCAACCTGCTCAAATCGCCGGAGGGTTGAACGGCGACGGCAAAGCACTCCGCGTCGAGGAAGTCGCCCACCCGCCTCGCGCGCCGGGTCACCATCGCCGTCGCCGGGTCGGCCGTCACCAATACGAGGATCTTCTGCTGCTTGCCTTCGCGCCTCTCGCCTTCCCGGGCCGGGCGCTCGCTTCCGGCGCCATCGGAATCCGAACCGCGGTGCTCGACTTCGTACGCCGTTTCCCGAAGCGCCAGTTCCCGCAGGGCCACCAGCGTCGATTCGCGAAAGAAGTTTTCGAGAGCGCGTTCGGCTTTTTCGCGTGAGTACACAACCCCGCGCTGCAAACGATGGAGCAAAGCCCGGGGCGTCAGATCGACCATGATGACCTCGGCCGCCTGATGCACCACCCAGTCCGGAACCGTCTCGTGAACCCGGATGCCCGTGATATGAAAGACCTGGTCGTTGAGGCTCTCGAGGTGTTGGATGTTCATGGTGGTCAGGACGTCGATCGCGGCGCCGAGCAGCGCCTCGACGTCCTCCCACCGCTTCGCGCGGGCGGAGCCCGGAACGTTGGTGTGCGGGAATTCGTCGACCAGGCAGACCTGGGGAGCCCGCGCCAGAATGGCCTCCGTGTCCATCTCGTCGAACGCCGTTCCGCGATAGTCGACCATCTTCCTGGGAATGATTTCCAATCCCTCCGTCTTGGCGATCGTGTCCTTGCGGCCGTGCGGCTCGAAGTAGCCGATGACCACGTCCACGCCCTGAGCCTTCAGGCGGTGGGCTTCCTCAAGCATCTGGTAGGTTTTTCCCACACCGGCCGCGTAGCCCATGAAGATCTTCAATTTTCCGCGCTGTGGTTCGGCCATCGTTTATTGAGGGAATACCCGCACGTCCATGCCTTGCGAACGGCGGATCAGCTTCTCGACCGGATTGCCCCACAAACGCGACCAGAATCCGAAGCGCTGGCTGTGGCCGATGAAGAGCTGGGTGATGTTTTGGGAGCCGGCAAAGTCGAGGATGGCGTCCACCGGGTCTTCGCCGTCGAGAATCTCGATACGGGCGCCCGCCTCGCGCGCAAACGCGAGCCTCTCATCGAGGGCGGCCTGGTCGCGCGGCGAGATCTCCTGCTGCCTGACGTAGGCGACGATCAATTCGCCGTGGAACCTGGCGGCTATGATTCGACCCGTCTCGATCATCTCTCGCGCATTGGATCGCGGAGTGATGCAGACCAGGATCCGCTCCTGCGTACCGTAGTGTTGCGTGATGCGGTGGCGCTCCAAATAATCGGTGAGCTGGTAGTCCACGACGTCGGCCGCCAGCACCAGCGCGATCTCCCTGAGCTTCGACAATCTCTGTTCGCGTTCGGCGTCGTCGAGTTGGTTCTCCGGGGAGCCCTTAGCAGGGCGGTATTGCGCCTCTGGCGCAGCGTCCCTGCCCTGCTGCAGCGGGTAACGGTCAATCGTTGTTTCCGGGGAGCGCTCGGCGGGCTCCGCGGCCGGCGCATCGACGATCTCGATCTCGTCGGCGCTGCGGATAAACGAGACTGGCACCGTCTCGGCCACATGTTTCCCGGTGATGGCCTCCACCTGCTCGCGCAACTCGGCGATGTATTGAATGTTGACGGAGGCGATAACCTTGATTCCGGCCTCCATGAGATCCCGGACATCCTGCCAGCGCGTGGGATTCGGGGCGCCGGGCGGGTTGTCGTACGCGAGGCCGTCGATGAAGCAGACGGCCGGATGCCGCCGGATCAATCTTTCCAGGTCGATGGCCGTGCCCTGACCGATAGGCTTGAGCGGTACGACCTCCAGCTTCTCGAGCAGAGCCTGTGCTTCCGGCGGGACCCGCGGCTGCACCGCGCCCACCACCACATCCTGTCCCCGCTCGCGCCGGCGGCGGGCTTCGTCCAACATGCGCAATGATTTCCCGACACCCGAGGCGTAACCAAGAAAAATCTTGAGGTACCCCTTCCGGCTGGCCGCTTCCTCGGCCTGGGCCTCGCGCAGGAATTCTTCGGGTGATTTTCGGCGGATTTCAGGCGCCATATGGCTCGACGATCAGGCTACCACGCGGCGCGGCTGCCATCGAAAGTGGGACGAACACGGAGGGTGCATCGTCAGGCCGGCGGTTTCAGGCGCCACCAGCGGCGCGCGGCGATGCCGGACCATATCAGCTCGACCAGCCCGAAAGGCCAGGCGCCCTGGAGGAACCCATAAGCCGATGCGAGCACGCAAGCCGCGGCGAACGCCAGAATGAACCATGCGCTACGCTGCTCCAGCGCGTAGCAAACCAGCATCGCCGAGACCGCAAACAAGCCGAAAGCCGTGAGCGGGTCCACTATCGCTTCGGGAAGCCACTGTCCAGCGCGAGATTGACGGCGAGCACGTTCACGCGCGGCTCTCCCAGCAGTCCGAGGTCCGGCGCTTGGGTGTACTCCGCGATCAGCCGGTTCACCTGACCCACCGGGACGCCGCGAGCTTGCGCCACGCGTGGCGCCTGGGCCGCGGCGGAGTCGGGACTAATATCCGGGTCGAGACCGCTGGCGGATGCGGTGAGCAGGTCGGCCGGGATCGGACCGTGATAGTCCGGGTTGTCTTTTCGGAACTTGTCCGCCGCGGCCTTGATGCGGTCGATCAGTTTTTGATTGGTCGGTCCGTAGTTCGAGCCGCCCGAGGACATGGGATCATAGCCGTCGTTGCCGGCCGCCGACGGCCGCGGCTGAAAATATTCCGGCTTGGCGAAGTTCTGGCCGATGAGTTGGGAGCCGATCACCTTGCCGTGGGCGGTGATCAAGCTGCCGTTGGCCTGGTGGGGAAAGGCGAGCTGGCAGACGCCGGTCATGGCGAGCGGATAGGCCACGCCAAGCACAAGCGTCAGGAACAGATTGATCCGAAGTCCTGGAGATAATTGTCGCCACATCGTGATTTCCTCCTATGCCAAGTGGAACAGCGCCAGCAGTTGATCGATCGCCCAGATACCCGGGAACGGCACGACGATTCCGCCGAGGCCGTAGATCAGCAGGTTCCGCCGCAGCAGGCTGGCCGCGCCGACGGGCCGGTATTTTACGCCGCGCAAGGCGAGCGGGACCAGCGCGATGATGATCAGCGCGTTGAAGATCACCGCCGCCAGCACCGCGCTCTGGGGCGTGTGCAGTCCCATGATGTTGAGCTTGCGCAGCACCGGGTAGGTGGCCATGAACATCGCGGGAATGATGGCGAAATACTTCGCCACATCGTTGGCGATGGAGAAGGTGGTCAGGGCGCCGCGCGTGATGAGCAACTGCTTGCCGATCGCCACCACCTCGATGAGCTTGGTCGGATTGCTGTCCAGGTCCACCATGTTGCCGGCTTCTTTCGCGGCCATGGTGCCAGTATTCATCGCCAGGCCGACGTCGGCCTGGGCGAGGGCCGGCGCGTCGTTGGTGCCATCGCCGGTCATCGCGACCAGACGGCCGGCGGCCTGTTCTTTCCGGATGTACTCGAGTTTGTCCTTGGGCGTGGCCTGGGCCAGAAAGTCGTCCACGCCCGCTTCGGTGGAGATGGCGGCCGCGGTGAGCGGGTTATCGCCGGTGATCATTACGCTCCGGATCCCCATGCGGCGAAGTTGCGCGATGCGCTCCTTCATCCCGCCCTTCACGATGTCCTTGAGGTGGATGATACCCAGCAGCCGCTTCCCGTCCGCCACCGCCAGCGGCGTGCCGCCGCTGCGCGAAATACGGTCGCTCATTTCCTGGAAGTAGCCGGGAACCTCGCCCGCGCACTCGAGCACGAACCTGGAGATCGCTTCCGTGGATCCCTTGCGGAGCCGCCGCCCCTCGAAATCAACGCCGCTCATGCGGGTGTAGGCGGAGAAGGGGATGAACGTCGCATCGTGTTCCGGGATGTGACGGCCGCGGAGTCCGTACTTTTCCTTGGCCAGGACCACGATCGAACGGCCTTCCGGCGTCTCATCGGCGAGACTGGACAATTGGGCCGCGTCAGCCAGCTCCTGTTCGGAGACGCCGTTGATGGTAAGGAACTCCACCGCCTGCCGGTTGCCCAGCGTGATGGTTCCGGTCTTGTCCAGCAACAGCGTGTTGACGTCGCCGGCGGCTTCGACGGCCCGGCCGCTCATGGCCAGCACGTTGTGCTGCATCACCCGGTCCATGCCCGCGATGCCGATCGCCGAAAGCAGCCCGCCGATGGTGGTCGGGATCAGGCAGACCAGCAGGGAAACGAGAACGGCCACGGTCGGAACATGGCCCATGCCCGCCTGCGCGACGCTGAAGACCGCGTAGGGCTGCAACGTGACTACCGCGAGCAGGAAGATCAGCGTCAGGCCCGCGATCAGAATGTTGAGCGCGATCTCGTTGGGCGTCTTCTGGCGCTCGGCGCCCTCGACCAGCGCAATCATCCGGTCCAGGAACGTCTCGCCGGGGTTGGACGTGATCCGGATCTTGATCTGATCGGACAGCACCTTGGTGCCGCCGGTGACGGCGCTCCGGTCTCCGCCGGACTCGCGAATGACGGGCGCGCTCTCTCCGGTGATCACCGACTCGTCCACGGTGGCGATGCCTTCGACGACCTCGCCGTCTCCGGGAACCAGGTCGCCGGCGTCGCAGACCACGCAATCGCCGGCCCGGAGAGCGGACGCGGGAACCTGCTCGATCTTGCCCCCGTCCGCGGCAAGCCGCTTGGCCAGGGCGTCCGTTTTCGTCTTGCGCAGGCTGTCCGCCTGCGCCTTCCCGCGCGCCTCCGCCATCGCTTCGGCGAAGTTGGCGAACAACACCGTGAACCACAGCCAGATCGCGATTTGCAGCGAGAAGCCGACTGCGCCTGCGCCGATGAAAATGTCGTGAATCAGGAACACCGTCGTGAGCGCGGCGCCCACCTCGACGACAAACATGACCGGGTTCTTCATCAAGCTGATCGGGTTCAATTTCCAAAACGAAGCGTGGATCGCGCGGCCGACGATTTCAGGGTCGAACAGGGGCCGGGAGCGGGCAAGCCTTTTGGGCAAAAGCGAAGTGGAATCGTCCTGTGGGGCCTTTTGTGCCGGTTGGGGTATGCTGCTCATGGTCGACATGGCTTAGCTCCAGAGCGGCAGCAAAATCATCGAGAACAGCTTGCCGCTGTGCATCAGGTAGTGCTCCACAATGGGTCCCAGCGAGACCGCCGGAAAATAGGTCAGCGCGGCGATGATGGCCACCGTTCCGATGAGCAGACCGACGAACAACGGGCCGTGCGTCGGGAATGTGCCGCTCGTAACGGGGACTTTCTTCTTGGCCGCCAGGCTGCCCGCGGCGGCCAGAATGGGAATCAGGAACAGGAAACGGCCGATGAGCATCGCCAGCCCCAGCGTGAGGTTGTACCAGGGGGTATTCGAATTGATCCCCGCGAAGGCGCTTCCATTGTTTCCCGTGGCGCTCGTATAGGCGTAGAGGAGTTCGCTCAAGCCGTGCGGACCGTCGTTGTTCAGGTTGGCGATGGCGGCGCCCGGCGCGTTCCAATAGCCCTTGGCGGGGAATTGGATCTGCGAGCTGATGGCGGTGAAGACCAGGATACTGGCCGAAGTGGCGATGATCGCCAGCATCGCCATCTTGACTTCTTTTTGTTCCAGCTTCTTGCCGAGGTATTCCGGCGTACGGCCCACCATCAGGCCGGCGATGAACACGGCGATGATGCAGTAGATCAGGATGCCGTACAGGCCCGCGCCCACGCCGCCGAAGATCACGATGTCCGTCATCATGTTCAGCATCGGCACCAGGCCGGCAATGGGAGTGAAGCTGTCGTGCATGGAATTGACGGCGCCGCAACTTGTGTCGGTAGTAACGTTCGCAAAGAGTGTGGAGCTGACGATCCCGTTCCGGACATCCTTGCCTTCCATGTTGCCGCCGGGCTGGCCGGGCGTCGCGGCGGTCTGGAGCCCGAGCTTGGCGAGGATCGGGTTCCCGGCCTGCTCGAATCCGTAACACACGAATACTCCCGCCAGGGCCATGATGAGGAAGGCGGCGAAGATCGCCCACCCCTGGCGCGTGTCTCCGACCATCCTTCCGAAGGTGTACGTCAGCGCGGACGGTATGATGAGCAACAGGAACATTTCAAGCAGGTTGGTCAGCGGCGTCGGATTCTCGAAGGGATGCGCGGAGTTGGCATTGAAGAAGCCTCCGCCGTTGGTGCCGAGTACCTTGATGGCTTCCTGCGAAGCAACCGGCCCCTGAGGGATGGTCTGTTTGGCTCCCTCCACGGTCGCGACGTTCGTGGCCGGCTTCAGATTCTGAATGACGCCCTGCGAGCAGAGGAACAGGCCGCCAAGGATTGAAATCGGAAGCAGCACATAGACCGCCGCGCGAGTGACATCCACCCAGAAATTTCCGAGGGTCCGCATCTCATGGCGCGCGAAGCCCCTCACGACCGCAATCGCGATCGCCAGGCCGGCCGCGGCGGAAAGGAAGTTCTGCACGGTCAGCGCGGCCATCTGCACGAAGTAGCTGAGGGTGGACTCGCCGCCGTAGGACTGCCAGTTCGTGTTGGTAAGAAAGCTTGCGGCGGTGTTGAAAGCCAGATCGGGGCTGACATTGCCGGCGCCGAAGTGCTGCGGGTTGAACGGCAGAATCCCTTGCAGGCGCTGCAGCGCGTACACCAGCAGGAACCCGAAGATACTGAAACTCAGCAGCGAGGCCGTGTACTGGGTCCAGCGCTGCTCCACATCCTCGCGGATGCCCGAGACCTTGTAGGTGAGCGCTTCCAGCCATCGCAGCGCCGGATGCAGGAAGGTGCGCTGGCCCTCGAAGACCCGCGCCATGTATGCGCCCAGCGGCTTGGTGAAAACGAACACGAGCCCGAAGAACAGGGCAATCTGAAGAACGCCATTGGCTGTCATTGTCTTCCCCTCAGAACCGCTCCGGCCGGAGCAAAGCGTAGATCAAGTAGACGAACAAGCCGAGCGACACAATACCCGCGATGATGTATTCCATCTGGTTTTCCTCCTAGAGCTTGTCGCACGCTTTCGTGAACGACCAGCAGAGCATCAGGAACAGGCAACCGGCGGCAACGTATAGCAGATCGAGCATCTTGAGTTCACTCCGTTTCCACGAAAATCACTTCATGACCGGCGCGCCCCAACTTTCCGGCGAGGCGCTTCTCCTCGGTCGGCCACCATCTCTTGCGGCCCCCGACGACGACCAGGGATCGCGGCTTCAGCATCATCTCCAGTGTCTCCCACTTGTCGCGGCAAAGATACAACTGGACCGTGGTGTCTACCGGGCTCTGCTCCGCAAGCACCCGAAAACGGCGCTCGCTGAAGTCGAGCAGCACGGGCGGGCTGGTCAACGGGCATTGATACGGCACCACCTGCGGCACGACCAGCGTAATCCGGCCGTTGAGACGGCTCGCGAGCGAGCCAGCTCTCTTCAGCGCGGCGAGGGTCGCCTCGACGGAAGTAAAAACAACGTCGATGTTGAGGCCGGGCTCGGCCCCATCCGCCGCCGGCTTCGCGGGAAGTCCGGCCGCGGTATTCAGACGCCTCTCGTAGGCGAGCGACATTTCGTTTCGCGCCCTCATGGTCAAAGGTAGCCGCAGGGGCCTGAATAAGTCATAGAAAAGGCATAAAGAATTCATGAAGGAAGGCCCGGGCAGGGGCGCGGGAGGAGGCGTCGCGCCTTCTTACTCGGCCGGTTCGTTGAAGCGATATCCGACCCAGGGCTCGGTGGTGATGTATTCGGGACGTTCGGGATTGATCTCGATCTTCTTCCGGAGGTTCTTGATAAAGACCCGCAGGTAGTCCACCTGGTCGCCGTAATCGGGCCCCCACACGGCCTGCAAGAGTTCCCGGTGGGTCACCGCTTCGTTCGCGTGTTGCGTCAGATAGCGAAGCAAGTCGAGTTCCTTCGGCGTCAAATGGGTGGTTGTGGCTGGATTCGTGACGGTGCGCGCGGTGAAATCGATCACGAGCTGCCCGACCCGGAGCTTTGCAAGCGACGATTGCGAAACCGGCACACGCCGGAGCGCGGCGCGAATACGAGCCAGCAGTTCCGGCGTGCTGAACGGTTTGGTAACGAAATCGTCGGCGCCGGCATCCAGGGCCTGGACCTTGTCCGCCTCCGAGTCGCGGACGGTGAGCATAATGATTCCGATATTCGTGCCGGCTCGCAGCGCCTTGCAGGCGGCCAGGCCGCCCATGCCGGGCATGTTGATATCGAGGAGCACCAGGTCCGGCCGGTACTCGCGCACCTTTTCGAGCGCCTCCTCGCCCGTCCGGGCGTCTTCGACTTCATATCCCGCGCCGCTCAGAGTGGTCCGCATGATGCGGCGAATCTGGGGCTCGTCGTCAACCACGAGAATTCGGCCCGCGCTCAACTGTGTTCTCCCGCGTGGTCCATCGGCAAGGTGATCCGGAATGTTGTCCAGCCCGGCCCGCTGGTCACAGTGAGATCGCCGTCATGCGCCCGCGCAATACCGCTGGCGATGCTCAGCCCGAGGCCCGAACCCGGCATCAGATTTTTGACGGACGGACTTCTATAGAACCGCTCGAAAATGCGCTTCTGCTCCTGAGGTGGTATCCCCGTGCCGTGATCCGTAACCTCGATGACGGCCGTTCCGGCGGACGCGTGTACGCGGACCTCGAGCGGCGTACCCGGAGGCGAATACTTCAAGGCATTGTCCAGGAGTTGCTTGATTGCAAGCCTTAGCAGGCGGCGGTCCACCGGAATCTCGGGCATTGACTCGTCGCATAGGACCTCGAGAGGCCGGCCCGCGATGTCGCTTCCGATCGAAGCGACCAGGTCCCGGACGATCTTATTCAAACCGGCGGTTTCCCGATGGGTCTCGATGTGGGTGGTGTCCAGACGCGCCATCTCGATGGAATCATCGATCAACTCCTTCAGATGGTCCGCCTCTTCATCGGCGATCGTCAGCAGCTCCCGCCTGTTTTCCGCGGATTGGCCGGAGTTGGAAAGCAGCGATGTGGTCGCGGCTTTTATGGAAGTGAGCGGCGTTTTGAACTCGTGCGCCATGGCGTCAATGAGCGTGGTGCGCAACTGTTCGCTCTGCCGGGCGACCTCGACCTGGCGGGCCAGATCCTGATCTCGTGCGCGTTCCAATCCGATGGCGACCAGGTTCGCGATCCCCTGGAGCACTGAATCCGGCATCCGCGCGCCCTGCAACGCGATGCCGGCGATCGGTTCGGAGCCCAGACGGACCGCGGTGATCACCCGGTTGCGGCCGGTATCGGAATACGAAGCGCCGCGCTGGGCGGCCTCGCGGAGCTGATCCTCGAGTCCCTCAAAATCGGATGGGCCGGCGCGATGGATTTCTCCGGTCCGGCGGTCGTAGAGCAGGGCGGCGTCGAGCTCGAAGATCTCCACAAGCTGGCGGGCAAGTTGCTTGGCAAAGGGCTCGGTGTTGCCGATCAGCAGAATCGCGCGGCTGAACGTGTAGAGGCGTTCCACGTCTTGCTGATGTTCGACCGCCTCGCGGGCGCGCCGCTTGGCCTTGTCCGACAGCCGGCTGGCGATGAGCGCCGTGGCCAGGAAGCTGAACAGGGCCACCCAGTTCTGCGGGTCCGCGATGGTGAAGGTGCCTACCGGCGGCAAGAAGAAGAAGTTGAACGCCAGGGTGGCGGCGATGGAGGCGAGCAAAGCCTCGAAGAAGCCCCAGGCGGTCGCGACGAGCAGCACCACCAGCAGGTACGCGAATCCCGCGGTGGTAGGGTTGACCGGGACCAGGGCGTGGGCCACGAAGGTGACCACCGCCACGCCACCCAGCGACAAGAGGGACCGGAGCGCAATCAGAACCAGCGTGCGTGCTACCTCCGGCTCATATTCTAAGCAATTGGGGAAAAGACGGAGCAAAGGCCGGTCCGCAGCCGGACGAGCGTTAGGCTGCGATCATATGGACAGGGTGATCTGCCCAGCGACGCCGTTGTAAAAAAGAGTGCAAAACTGGAGCACGTCCCGCCCAATCAGCACACCAGGCCTTGGCAATTGAGGGCCGCACCGATAGCACGGGGAGCCCGCAGGCGTATCGGGAAGCCAGTCACTTCAATTTGAACGGGGTACACATTCGCTTTGCGTAGAAGCATGCGACACCGAAGACATGGCAGCGACATCAATGACGGGAAGCCCGAGCCGCTGCGCTGATTCATCGTCGATGCAGGTTACCGAGGCGCCAGTATCGATCAATGCGAAGCCAGTTATCGGCCCCGGGAGCTGCTTGCCTTGTTGGACGACGGCTTTCGCGATGTTCTCTTCGACTGTGAGCGAAACCTGAACGACAGGGCCTCTCTGCTGGAGGGCAACGGGCGGCGCCAGTTGTACAGGATTACCGTCAGGCGTTTTCGCCTGGCCCAAAAACTGGGCGTGAAGGGTCGGCATGAAGCAGTCCTAGTACCTCGACCGCGTGATGCGTTGCTACCGCTCCCTTACGGTCGCGGCTCAGTTACAGGTAGATGCCGCTACCGTAAAGAAACGGACTTCACGGTCGAGGACCTAGCGTGGGAGCCGGTATCGATACTTCTGTTGCGGGCTCATCAATCCGCCGGGCAAGGAACGAACCGAGTCCGAAGCGCCGGGCGCGCGCGGCTAGACTAAAGACCCGTCCATCTCAGTAATTGACAATGGACCGCTCCCTTGAAAATCATGCGTCGTCCATCTTCAGGGCGTTGATGGAAGTGGCAGCACGCGCGACAAATGAATAGAACTCCTCCAGAGCGGTAACAATGTCCTACACCGGCTCACGTCCATTTTGATTCCCTTTGGCAGGCCGTAGGCCCATGCGGCACTCCGTTGAAGACGCCGCTCCCTCACGGCCGCGCTTCTGTGCCCGCTGCGCAAGGAACCGCGCGCTTGAGCGAGCGGCAACGTCTTCGTCGCCTTTGGTGGGCCGCAGGCCCATGCGGCCCCGGATTCTTTGACAGCGGGTGAGCCAGCGGGGTGCGGCAAATAGTACTATGGGATTGGTTTACTGATTGCAGTTCCGTGCTCGCGGCCGGCGGGTGCGATGCGGTTGGTCGTATCCGTCGGCCCGTTTTTTTATCCGATCCGGTAAGAGTGCCCTGGGAAAGGCGGCGCCGGCAGGCGCGTCCGCTGCCGCGAAAGCAGCGTCACATCGAGCGGTATCAAGTCGCCTTCCACGCCGCCGATCACCTCGGCCGTATGCTTGTAGGCGAGCACATCGCCGGTGACGTAGTGTACGAGCCGGCCGGTTTTTCCGTTCGCCAAAGAGGCACTCCGAGGAAGTTCCCGCTTCACCATATCCGCGGTGACCTCGGCGCTCGAAACTAATGCGACCGCGGGGCCAACGACACGCTGAATAACTTCCTGCAACACCGGATAGTGCGTACACCCGAGGATCAGAGTGTCGATCCGGGGCCGTTCTTCGAGATAGTAGCGCACGAGCAACTCGGCCTCCGGCGATCCTGACAGGCCCTCCTCGACCAAGTGTACGAACATGGGACAGGCCCGCGCCCAGACTTTCAGGCCTCGCGCCTCGAGACGGTTCTGGTAGGCGCCGCTGGCGACGGTCCCTTTCGTGCCGATTACGCCGACGCTGCCGCTGCGGGTCATGCGGCAAGCCGCTTCGACGCCCGGCTCGATAACGCCCCAGACCGGCACGGGCGCCTCGCCCGCGAGTTCCGGCAGCGCGCACGCCGAAGCAGTGTTGCACGCGATGACGATGGCCTCGACTCCCTCGGCCAGCAGAAACTGGAGTACCTCGCGCGCAAACTCCCGGACCATCGCGGCGGGTTTGCGGCCGTAGGGCACGCGGGCGGTATCGCCGAGATACAGAAAGTCCTGTTGTGGAAGCCTCTGGCGGAGCGATTTGAGCACCGTCAGGCCGCCCACGCCCGAATCGAAGACTCCGATGGGCCGGCTGGGTGCGCTGTTTTGTTGCATGCCTCTTTATCGAGTATATGGCCACTCGAGGAGGAGCTCAGAAACCGCCGCGAGGCCGATAGCCGGGCCGGGCGCGTATCCGATACTTCTTCCCCACGTCGGACGGGATCTCGACCGCGATTTTGCGGAACCCCTCGTTAGGGTTCGGCTGCGGGTAATAGGTCACGGTGTAAGAGTTACCGAGCGCCTCGCGAATGGCCTCGAAAGCCTCGACCTGCTTCTGCCAGGTCCTGGCGAAGTATGCCTGGCCGCCGGTCCTTTGGGCGATGCGCTTGAAGACGTTCGCGGAAATGGGGTCCTTGTCCAGCTCGCTGGTCGAAATCACGTAGATCGGAACGCCCTCGTCCTCGGCCACGGCGCGCACGTCGTCGGGAGCGACCAGACTGGCGTTGTCCGGCCCGTTGGAGAACACGATGACGACCCTGCGGCCAGGCACTTTGCCGGCATCGCGGAGCGTGAGCAGCAGCGTGTTGTACAGCGCCGCATCGTCGCCGGCCACCGCCTGGCGCAATCTGAAAATCGCCTCATTGCGGTCATGCGAAAGCGGCGCGGCGCGGCTCAGATTGCGGCTGAAGGTGTAAACGGCGACGGAATCGGCGCGATCCAGGCCGCGCACAAAATCCGCAATTGCATCGGAGGCGTAGACGAATCCGCGGTACATGTAGTTGCTCGTGTCGAACAGGACGAAAACGTTGGTGCCCACCAGCGGATCGGCGCGCGTGTCGCTGACCGCGCCCTTGACGGACTCCTTTTCGGCCAACAACATGGGCCGGGTGGCGCCGTTTTCCAGGACTTGCAGCGTGGGCTTGCTTCCTTCGGCAAAAGTCGACAGCTTCTGCGCGATCCCGTCCTCGAAAATCCGGAAATCCGCCGGTTTCAGCCCGTTGATGTAGTGGCCCTTGCTGTCGGTGACGGTGAAGCTCAGAACCACCATGTCCACCTTGACCTTGAACACCGTGCTGGGCCGCTCCTGGGCGTTCAGGGCGCCGCCAAACAGGCTCATCGCCGCCAGGAATGCTGTTCGGTATCGCTTCACAACTTCCTCCCCTTCTTCCGGGGGACACGCCCGCGCGTGTCCGCAGGGCCAACATTCTGTGTAGCCAGCCCGGAGTGTCCCCGCATTCTCGTCTCCTACCTATTGAAGAGACGCCTTCTCGGCGGTATCCATCTGCATTCGCAATTTCACACGCACATCGTCACCCACCGCGCGGAGCGAACGGAGCAGCGCCGGCCAATCCTCCAGGTGCGTAGCGAAGATTCTCTCGACCGTCATCCCGGTCCATTCCGGGATGAGCACGTTGAGCTGCGATGGCGGGACATGCGCCGCGTCCGCCAGCGCCACCCAGTACAGAATCGGGGATTCCCAGCTCTCGGCCATGATCCGGCTCGAATAGCCCATCAAGGCCGGGAAGGTTCGGAGGTAAAGCAGTTCCGGCTGGTAGGAATTGGTCAGCGTCGGTTTGGGAGTGCCGAAGGCCCGGGAAATGGCCTGGTAGTTCACGAGGGCGGGCGCGTCCTGGTGAAGCTGGCGGATGCCGCCGGCGAAAAGTTCCGGTCCCTGGCCGCGCTCGAGCATCCGCCGGGCAATCAGGAACAGTTCGCAAGGGGTGATGTTCTCGATGGCCGTGCGGACGCGGCCCTGGGAGAGCATGCTCTCCACTCTGCTGACGCGCGCCGGGGGGGCCAACTGCCCCAGGACATCCGCAACCTGGGCGCGCAGCGCGGCATCGAAGGCCGCCTCGGCCAGCAAAGATTCGGCGCAGCGCATGTGCAGTCCCACCCAGTGCATTTGAGCCGGAGTCACGTTCCACCAGCGCGGAATTTTCGCGCTCAGGATAAGCTGCGGCGCCAGGTCACCCCAGATGAGGGCCTGCTCGCGCGAAGGCACCATGAAATTCTGCTCGGCCTCGGCCAGCGCATAGGGCAGGCTGGCCAGCGAACCCATGAGCCTGCCTCCGTCGCTCGACGGCCACCCGCTGCCGGCCACCTGCGTGTACTGCCAGATCTGGTTGGAGCCAGGCGTGCCGACAAAGTCGTGGCTGCGCACGAAAAGCGGATTGGTCAGCAGAAGCTGCGCTCCGGGCGGAGCGTAGTGGATATAGTTGAACCCGACCAGCGTGTCGCGCAAAAAGGGCGCAAAAAGCCCCCGCAGGTCCCGCAGCCGGCCGGGATCGCCGCCGGCGTGGGCGACTGCGCTCTTGATATTGATCTTGCGCTCGGCTTCGATGTGCCGCTCCTCCCAGTAGCCGAACGAGAGCGTGTTCCGCTCGACAGTCGTGAGGCTGGCCCGCGGCGCCTCAATTTCCGAAATGCGGGCGGACAGGCGGCCCACCAGGGCGGTATCTACTTTCCGCCCTGTGGAGGCCCCTTCGAGGTTGTCGGCCAATTGGAACAGGGCATCGAGCGAGATCAGCCTTTGCGCCTCGAAGATCCGGACCATGTCCTGCACCACCTGCGCCTGGGTATCGGTGTCGCTGGTGCTCCCCGTTCCGGCGAGCAGTTCGAGCATGCGATCCTCGGGCGAGGCAGGCTCCGGCGAGCGGGTGGCTTTGAGCAGCAGCTTCACGCCGTTGCGTCCCGCGTCAAACAGCTCACGGTCGGAGGAGATGCCGGAGAACGGAGCGATAATCCCGGCCAGGGTGGAGTCGGCCTCCGCTATGGGAATCGAACCGTGCCGGCAGTAAATGGCCCACAAACCGGCCAGCGCCTGGTAGGTGCCGGCGGCGTCGGCGCGCATCCCGATACCACCCGTGCGGCTGATGGCCCGGGCTGCATCGAGGTATTGCAGTACAGTCCGATCGCTGATGGCGGGCGACTCGCTGAAGAGCGGGTATTGCGAGCCGTACGTGGGGTAGTCCCGGACCAGGCGGTCTACGGTGGCCGGCTCGAAGGGTTTCGCCCGTCCCCGGTCGAGGTCGCTCAGCGCCATGAATATCTTCAGCGGCTCGTTCTCAACCTGTCTCCGGCAGAGCCCGAACAGCGCCTCCAGCAGGTCGTCCGGATCCTTCCAATCCGGCGCGGCGCGAGTGAGCCGGCTGTCGTATTTGCCATGCGGGCGGTTCATGAACAGGTTCCGCCACACATCCAGGCTGCCGGGGATGTGCGGCATTCCGCCGGGGTCGAGGCGCAGACGCGCGGTGAGGAGCATCAGGCCGGTATTCGAACGAAAGACGGGGCGCGCGGGGCCGGGGCTGGTGACGCGCCCGCGCACCGCGAGATAGAACCGCTTCATCCGCTGCGGTTCGGTGAGATAGTCCTTCATCGGGCCGTTCACGCGCGCGAGGGCGTCATAGTAGCCGGCCATCCAGCCATCGTCCTTCGCAATCAGCTTGTCGAAGAAAGCCGCGCCCTGAGCGGGGGAAGCCCCCACCAGTTCCGTCCACATGGCGGCCGAGCGGGCGCCGCCCGGCACGACCGCCTCGCCGTTCCGGATCTCGAACATGCCGCCGAAGAAATCCAACACGTGAGCAAACGCCTTGATTCGCTCCACCGGCACCGACTTGCGAAACGCGTCCGCGGTAGCGGGGTCGAGCTTCGCAACGCCAAGATAGGCGCGGCACAGAGTGGGATCCCCGAGCAGCGCATCGATGAACTCGCCGCTCTGTTTTTCTTTTTCCGAGAGCCAGAAATCGGCTCCGTAGACCACCGGCACAAGCGCAGCCTTGTATTCGTAAAAGAACGGGCGGTTGGTGCGGAGCGCCTGCTCGAGTTGCGCGATCGGGAAACCCGAATCGATGGTCAGAAACGCGCGGGTGGCATTGACGGTCTCGAGCACTAGGTCGCCCCCGCAGCCGCCTCGCATGCGGTAACCGAGAATCCGCAGGAGATCTCCCGCCTGCGGGGAATCGCACGTTTCGACGCGAATCGTCTTGGGCGCACCCGCGAACTTGGTCAGTTCGCGCGCCTGCGAGAGGTAACGCCCGATGAGCTTCAAGTACTCGGTGGGATCGAGAGTCTCCCCGCTGCGCGCGGCCTGATATCCATTCGTCACAACGTTCCGGGCAAGCGCGGGAAGAACGTCTTCGGGGGCAAGATCGGAGGAAAGCCCGGCCATGCGGGAGAACGAGTGCAAAGGTCCCGGCAGCTCGATTGTCTGGAGGGCGAGCGGCCCCTTATCTCGAGGCATTCCGTCCGGCCAGTCCTGGCCGCCGGCCTCCCGATAAACCGCAAAGTCCCGGTCCGCGGCGGCCCGGTCGCCCTGTATCAGATCGAGGAGGACAAGCCGCCGTGCGATGCGCGCGCGCGCGCCGCGGTCCGTTCCCAGAGCGGCCAGCGCTTTCCGGTACTCTTCCCGCGCCTGGGGGTCTTCATAGCGGTCGAGAAACTCGGCATAGCTCTGCAGGGCCGCCGCGTCTTGGGGGTCGGCCCGGACGGCCCGCTGTAGCGCGGTGCGCGCCGCGAGCGCGTCCCCCGTCCGCTCGAGCGCGCGTGCGTCCGTGCTTGCATCCTGCCCCGCGGCTATGGAGCTCAAGCCGAAAAAAGTCAGCGCAATCGGCACAACGACCTGCATGGCTGCCCGCTCCTCTGGTGCTTCTTAATTTAGCACTTCTCCCGAACGCGAAGGATAGGAACCGCTTCGACTGGTGACAGCTTGCACGGGGAAGCTTCGCAACGCAATTCTATGCCTAGCCGCTCGGAAATACAACCGGGGTCTTGGTAGAGCAAGAACCACCGGAGGCACCACCTGGCGAGTGGACACGCCTCCGCGCGTGCGCAGGCCTGGCCTTCGGGCAGACACTCCCGCGTGTCCCCGGATTGTTTGGCAACCCGCCAGAGCGCGGCCTTTGAAGGCGGAGGTCACCCGTACGGCTGTTTGGATGTGACGGCCCGCCCGCGGATTCAGGATTTCATTCCGCGGGACGCGGCCGGCTGCTACACTGCCGGGATGAAGAGGATCACAACCTTTTGTTTACTTCTGCTCCCGCCGCTTGCCGCGCAGCAACCCAAAATCGCGCTCGTGGGCCTGGTGCATTCGCACGTCTGGGGGTATCTCGACAGAATCGCGAGCCCGGAAGCGCCGGCGAAGCTGGTGGCGGTCGCGGAGGCGAATGCCGAACTGGTGGCGGAGGGCAGGAAGGCCGCCGGAAGCGCGGTGCCGTTCTTCAGCGACTACAGGAAGATGCTCGACCAGACGAAACCCGACATGGTCTGGGCCTTTGTCGAGAACAACCGCCACCTGGAGATCGTCCAGGCGTGCGCGCCACGCAAGATCCAGGTGATATTCGAAAAGCCGCTCGCGGCGAGCTACCAAGACGCACTGGCAATCCAGGCGCTCGCAAAGAAGCATAACATCCGCGTGATGACCAACTACCAGATGGCGTGGTGGCCTTCGAACTATGCGGCGAAAGCTCAAGCCGATGCCGGGGCGGTCGGGAAAGTGTGGCGGCTGCACGGGATCGTCGGCCATGGAGGCCCGAGCGGCCCCGATTGGGATTCCTCCCCGCGCCTGAAGTTTTTCCGGCAATGGCTGACGGACCCCGTCCGGAACGGGGGCGGTTCGCTGATGGATTTCGGCTGCTACAACGCTCTGTGGTCGTTGTGGTATCTGGGCAGGCCCGAGACCGTCTACGCGCAGGTGAACCACCTGAATCCCGAGCTGTACCCCAAGGTCGAAGACAACGCCGACCTGATCCTGCACTATCAGAACGGCGTGGGGATTTTTGAGGGAAGTTGGGATCTGCCGCGCGGCTTCCAGGACCTGGAGGTGTACGGCCGCGAGGGCAGCCTGTACATGGAGAACGGGAAGGTCGAGCTGCGCAAGGGCGGAGGCAAGCCGCGGGAAGTCGCGCTGGCGGATCTCCCCGCCGAACGCGCCCAGCCGGTCGCATACATGGTCTACGCCCTCCGGAACAACAAGGAGCTCGAGGGCCTGGTCGCACTGCCGATCAACGTCGAGGTGGTCGAGATCATCGAGGCTGCCCGGCAATCCGTCGCCACCGGCCGCGCCATCAGGCTGCCTCTGTGAAGAAAACCGGGGCTCCTCCGGGCTGCCGTCCTGAGATAACCGTTCCGGCGCCCGCGTGTCGAAGCAGGCACTCCGCCAATGACTACGTTATACTCACTCTATGAGTAAGCGTCTTCAGGTGTTGCTTCCCGATCCTGAAATGTCGGACATCCAGCGCTTGGCCAAACGTGAACGTTTGACGGTGGGCGAGTGGGTCCGGCGAGCGCTTCGGGAAGCGCGCGCGAGCCGGCCGGTGATTGACCCCGAAACTAAGTTGAAGGCGGTTCGGCGTGGAGCGAAGTACTCCTTCCCCACCGCTGACCTTGAGCGGATGCTGAGCGAAATCGAGCGAGGGTACCAGGGTTGATCTTCGTCGATTCCAACATTCCGATGTACCTGATTGGAGCGGCTCATCCGCACAAGACCGAGGCACAAGTCATCCTGGAGCGCCTGATTGCAGCGGGGCAGCGCCTCGTCACTGATGCTGAAGTGTTGCAAGAGATTCTCCATCGTTATACGGCTATTGGAAAGCGTGAAGCCATCGGACCGGCGCTCCACGTTACGCTGGACATCGTCGATGAAGTGCTGCCTATCGGGAAGGCGGAGGTTCTGCGTGCTGGGGAAATCGCCCAGAATCGTGCGTTGATGTCGGCCCGCGACGCCGTGCACATTGCGGTTATGGAGCGCCACGGCATTCGATCGATTCTGAGCTTCGACGGTGATTTCGACCGCTGGCCGGGCCTTCAGAGGATCCACCGGATCTGAGCGGAACGGTCTCGGATACTCTCCAGTTGGGGGAGCTGTCGACGGAATTTCGCGCGCAGTGGCTCTGGACGAGTTTCGAACCCTGCCGAACGAAAGCCGCCTACCGTTCCAGCCCGTAGCAGCACGGTAATTTCTGCAATCCTCGCAGAGTCAAATGCTTGCAATTTGTGTATGGCGTGATATACGTTGATATAGGCTGCGTAATGTCTGTCGACCGCAAAACGTTGACGCAAGCGGCGAAAGCCATCGGTGTCTCTCCCGTGACACTGCGACGATGGCTCCTTACGAAAAAGGTCGCTGAGGTCGGTCGGGATCGAAACGGCTGGCGCGTTTTCTCGGATGATGATGTCGCACGAATCAGAACGTATGCAACCAAAGTGACACCACCGGAGACAAAATGATTCGCGACGACGAACTACCAGAACTCGGCGCGCTCCGAGGCATCGAAGCAGAATTCCCGTTTCGAACCGACGCCACGTTAGCCGATCAAGTGGTCGCGGCAAGCAACGACACGCAACCCGTCTACCGCTGGTTCAAATTCAAAGAGAGCTTTGCCCCAGCACTCCTCACGAAAATCATTGTGGCGCTGTACCCTGCTGGTATGCCACGAGAGCTCAGCATCCTGGACCCGTTCACTGGTGTTGGCACCACGTTGCTTGCAGCCGAACGGCTCGCGACCGACAACCCCGACGCCATCATTCGTGCCACGGGCATCGAACACAACCCGTTCATCCATTTCGCCGCCCGCACAAAAGTACATTGGCGACAAGTACACTGCCAGCAGCTCCTCCAGATGGGAGAACGCGCTATCGAGGACTCCGAGCGGACAGCGACCGACCTACCAGAACTCTCCAGCATCAGGACTGGTCGTTGCATCAGCCAATACGTCAGCAGAAGCCTCCTGGGCATCCAGCACGCCATCCGCGAACTCACCGACGGGGCAACCCGTGACGCGCTGCTCTTGGGCGTGGCCGCCGGCATCGAGCCGCTCAGTAAAGTACGCAAAGATGGCCGCGCCCTCCGTATCGTGCGCAAATCGCACCCGCAAATACGCACCGTGCTCACCAGCAAATGGAGCCAGATCCAATCCGACTGCGCGACACTCGCCAGAACAATCACCCCACCGGCGTTCCACCCAACGCTCATTCATGGGGACGGCCGCGACCTGCAAAGGGCCGGCATCCCGGACGAATCCATTGACCTCATCTTCACTTCGCCCCCATACCCAAACAACATCGACTACACCGAAGTCTACAAACTGGAGTTATGGCTCCTCGGCTTCATTCAAACGGAGAAGGAATTCCTCCAACTTCGCAAAACGACCTTCAGAAGCCACCCCACCTGCGCCACACCCAATGCCGCGGCCACCTTCGCTGGGCAGGTAAAAACCGGCACGCTCGAACGCCTCCTGGGTCCAGTGCTCGAACGCGTTGAAGCACAACCCTGGCGGCACCGACTCTTCGAGGGCTACTTCTCCGATATGTGGCAAACTTTAGAGGAATGCCACCGATGTTTGCGCAAAGGCGGGCACGCAGTGTTTGTGGTCGGCAACTCCCTCCACGGCAGACCAGGCGCCGCATACCTTGTCCCCACCGACCTCGCCATTGCCGGCATGGCACGCCGCATTGGGTTTGAGACACACGAAACGATCATCGCCAGGAACCTCAAGCGCCGACTTAGCGGGAACCACTTTCTCCGAGAATCCATCGTGATCGTGAGGAAACCCGATGCCTGAACAGGCAGAAAAGCTCACCTTTGAAGCGTCGGCGTACCTCCAAACCCTCATCGGGCGCGAGCTTTTCAGAAGCCGGGAGCTCGCGGTCGTCGAACTCGTCAAAAACGCGTACGATTCTGGCGCGCGCAATGTCTCCATCCGCATCTCCCTCCCAACGGAAAAGCGCCCATCCTCCTTCCAGATCACTGATGACGGGACCGGGATGGACCTCGCAGGGATCAAGCGACTCTTCATGGTCGCCGGCTACAGCGAAAAGAGCAGTGACACGATCGGCGCAGAAGGCCGAATCCCCACCGGCGAAAAAGGCATCGGGCGCTTTGCAAGCGACCGCCTGGGCAGTTCGCTCCAAGTGGAAACCAAAATCGCCGGCCAGACCGAAGGGACCATCGTCCCGATTGACTGGAACCTGTTCAACACCCGCAAGAAACGATTCAACCAGATCGGGGTCCCGTACTATCGTCGCCCCCTGTCATTTCTCCAAAAGGGACAAAGCGGCACTCGCCTGACCATCACGCAATTGCGAGAGCAATGGGACCGAGCGATCATCGAAGAACTCCGACGCGTCCTTGCGCAACTCTTCAACCCCTTTGACCCACCCAAGAACTTCCGGATCGACTTTGATGTGGTCGACTCTGACGCCCTCTCCGGCCCCATCCAAAGCACCTCGATTGTCGAGCCCGACTTCGACCTCCGCTTCAGCATCAAAGCCCGCGGCGTCCTCGAACGAACGCTCAAACACACGCCGATCAGTGCTGAGGAGAAGAAATCCACAACCAGCGCCATCGAGGGCGCGGACAAGCTCGTCGGGCTTCGGGGGCGGTTCTACTACTACGTCAAACGCGCAAAGCGGGCGCAGGTACACGGGCACCCAGCAGGAGTTTTTCTATTCCGCGACGGCTTTCGCATCGAGCCCTTCGGCAGCGGTACTGCCGACTGGCTCGGGATCGGAGAGAAACGCGCGAAGCGCGCCGGTCACGCGCACATTGTCCCCTCGCGCCTGTTCGGCTTCATTGCGATCTCACGCCAAGAACACGAAGGACTCCGCGACACCACCAGCCGCGAGGCACTCCTCGACACGGCGGAATCCCGAGCACTCGTCCACCTCCTAAAAAACGACCTCCTCGTCTTTCTCGAAGAAGAAATCCGCCGCGGCGTCGCCGAACCACGCTGGGAAGAAAGCAGAACACGCAAAGCAGCAGAGCTCCAACGCGTACGATTCCAAGCGCTCAGCGTCATGTCGTCAGGAGTCGCGCACGAATTACGCCAGCCCCTCCAGGTAATACGCAGCGAAGCAGGCAATATCACAACGCGGCTAAAACAACTCAAGATCGAGGATGCCGTCATCAGGAAAGCACAGCAGAGCATCGACTTGAGCATCGAGCGCATCGACCAGAAAATCCAGCTTATCTCCGCGCTCACCGGCTCACGGCTCGACGTGCCCAGCGAAATCGACATGACGCAGGTCATCAAGGAGGAATGCGATCAGTTCACCGAGCGCCTCCAAGAGAAGGGGATCGAGCTGCAATTGCACCTGCCGGCGTCACACGACGCCGTTGTCAGTGACCCACTCGTCAGAATGATCGTCAAGAACATGATCGACAACGCGATCAACGCGTTAGGCGACGTGAAAGACGCTCGAAAACGCCAGATCCAGATCGGGCTAAAGCACGAGAACGACGCACACGTCGTCTCGGTCCAAGACAACGGGCAAGGCATCCCCGCGGAGGTGCAGGAAAAACTCTTCGCGAAATTTGCTACCGACACCACCGGCGGTATGGGGGTCGGCCTGTACGTGTGCCAGCTCCTCCTCAAATCGCACGGTGGAGCAATCACGTTCGAGACGACCGAAGGAAAAGGGACAACGTTCGCAGCGCAGTTTGCAGAACAGGAGCTCACTGATGCCGAATAGAATACTCGTCGTCGACGACGAAAGACTCGTCCTTGACGGCTTCAAAACCGCCCTCGAACTCCACGGCCACAACGTGTGGACCGCACAAGACGCGAACGCCGCGCTCAGACTCGCCCAGGAAGCACCCATTGACCTCATCGTGCTCGATTTCATCATGCCCGGCATGGACGGCCTCGAGCTCCTCGCCAGAATTCGCAAACACCAGCCACTCGTGCGGTCCATCATCATCTCGGGAAAGATCGACGGCAAGCAATCAGAGGACGACCTGACCAAGACCCTCGGCGAACAAGTCGAAGCAGACCTCTACCTGCACAAACCCGTCTCGAACGAGCGACTCATCGCTGCCGTGAAGGCACTGCTCACCGACCCGCACGTCGGCGACTGGAAGACCATCGCGGGACAGCTCGTCCAGCGACAAGGAGCGCCCATCGGGAAGGCAAAAGCCGCCGCAAAGACCCTCAGGAAAAATCTCAAGAAGAAGCGGTAGCCCAAATGGCCCACTATTTTTTTGACACGTCAGCACTCAAGCACCGCTACATCAAGACACCGCAGCACGCAAGAATCAGCAAGATCATCTCCGACAAGCGAAACGCGTGCTACATCTGCGATCTCACAATCCTGGAGATGGCAAGCGCAATGGGCGGCGTGTGCAGAGCCACCAAAGCCGGCGTCAAGAAATACGACGCGATGAGCTCTCGCTTTTTTGAGGACATCCAAACAGATCGCCTCCATGTGCGCACCACGACGTGGGTCAGCCTCCTTCGGGCAAGAAATCTCTTACGCTTCGGCGGAGTCATCCTGGGAGCACCGTTCGGCAGCGTGGATGCTCTCATCGGCTCAACCTGCCTTGACCTTGCACACGAGCTACAAGTCAGGTTCCGTTTCTACACCGCTGACTGGCAACAGTACGCGGTCTTGCGACAAAGCGACGTGTTCAAGGCCGGCATGATACTCCAGTACATCATGACCCCAAAACCCGGCATCCCCGCACGCACCCGCTAGGCGAGACCATCGCGTCGGCGGGTTCCCGACCCAACCACCAGCAGAACAACACAGCCTGCTCAAGATCCTCGTTGAGCGCGCCACCTGGAAAGATGGCGAGTTAGAAACCGCCCTCAGAAAACCCATTTCAAAAAATGCGACTATCGAACCGCGTAAGTACAACAAAGCAAGGGAAGAACGGAAATCCAGGAGCGAAAATGAGGGTTTGGCTCCCCGGCATGGATTCGAACCACAATAAGAAGGGGTCATTCGGAATCACTATGTTACTGATTCCGTGTACCCTTGTATCTCACGCGGTTCAGTGCGGGCTGCGCACGGAACCGCGCGCGTAAGCGGCCGCGGGCTTTCTCTCTTACCGTTCGACCCTGTAGATCGTCAGCCCGGAGAGCAGCTTGGGGTAGAAGTCGGTGGATTTCTGCGGCATGACTCCGCCGCCGAAGGCGACGCGAGCGACGTCTTCCATCGAGGTCGGCTCGAGCAGGAACGCGATCTGGGCGGCGCCGCCGCGCACCTCCGCGATCGCCGGCTCCAGGCCGCGGATATAGCGAATGTGCTTCTCTTCCCGCACTTCTTGCTCGCCGATGCCGAGCGCGCCGCCGATCAGCTTCTCGTGCAGGACGCGGACGTCCAGTTCGCCCGGGCCGCGATCCGCTTCGTAGATGTAAAGCGGGTCCGCTCCCGCCAGCGCCACACCGATGCGAACACGCGCTGAGTGCGGTTCCGCCCACGCTTCTCTCAGCGCGGCGAGATCGCCTACCGGCCGCAACCCGGCCTTCGCCACGAACGCCTGCGCATCGAAGCCGGCCATCCCGGCCAGCAGCCGGTGCGTGGCCAGAATCTTCAGCCCCGGCGAGTGCATGTTGACGAACGTCATCATCACCCGACGCGCGTCCTGGAGCGCCGGGTTGGCGTCGCGGAACGCGAGGGCGGTCTCGTAGCGGTGGTGCCCGTCCGCGATCAGCAACTTCCTGTCCTCCATCAGCTTCTGCATGGCGGCGATGCGCGGCGCGTCCGCGATCTTCCATACGCGGTGTGTGGTCTGGTACTCGTCCGATACGGTCGCAACCGGCTCCTCCGCGGCGGCCTCGTCCAGAATGGCGTCGATCTGTCTGGCCGGGTCCGGATACAGCATGAAAATCTGGCCGCAATGCGCGCGCGTCCGGCGCAGCAGCTCCAGGCGATCCTTCTTGGGCCCCGAGAGCGTCTGCTCGTGCCGGTGGACCACGCCCGCCGAGTAGTCCTCCACCGCTCCCAAGCCGATGAAGCCCTTCCGCACCAGGCGCTCACCGGTATCCGGCACCGGGAATTCCTGGAAATAGGCGAACAGGCTGGCTCGGTCCTCCTTGACCAGGATGCCGCGCGCCTTCCAGTCCTCGAGATGTTTCGCGGCGCGGGTATAGACGTTGTCCGTTTCGGTATCCGCCGGGAAACGCTCGCCGAGAATGACCCTCACCAGGTTGTACGGGCTGAGCGAGAGATAGCGGGCCTGCATCTCGGGTGTGATCTTGTCGTAAGGCTGGGTGACCAGGTTCTCGAGCGCGCCGGCGGCCTCGGCATACCGGTAGGGTTGGAACGGGAAGATTTTTGCCATAGGGAATTACTTAGGATAACCCAGGGCCTGCGCATAGGCATCGTAGGCCACGCGATCGAACAGAACGAAGACGACTTCCCGCACGGTAGCCTCGTCGCGCTGGAGGTGCTCCACAACAACCCCCGTCGCGATGCAGGCCGCCTCGAAGAGCGGGTAGCGGTACACTCCGGTGCTGATGGCAGGAAAACTGACGACCTCGGCGCCGTGCTCTTCGGCCAATCGCAGACAAGTGCGATAACACGAGGCCAGCAGCGCGGCTTCGTTGCGCTTGCCACCTGAGTACACCGGCCCGACGGCGTGGAAAACCCAGCGGGCGGGGAGCGCGCCCGCCGTAGTCGCGACGGCGCTGCCGGTGGGACAGCCGCCGGCTTCATTCCGGATGCGGTCGAGCTCCCGCATGATGGCCGGGCCGCCGGCGCGGTGGATGGCGCCGTCCACTCCGCCGCCTCCGGCCAGCGCCGAATTCGCGGCGTTCACGATGGCATCGGCGGGAACGCGCGTAATGTCGCCGATGAGGAGCCGCAGCCGCCGGCCATTCGGGAACCGCTTTTCGCACTCGAACTCGCCGCCAGGGAACGGCTTCGCCATGCATAGTAAAATAAGCATTCCTTCAGGGAGATGCAAGGTCAGATGCCCACCGGCTCCGCGCCCGCGCTGGCTCTTTTCGACATAGACGGCACCCTGATTCGCCGCGCCGGGCCGCACCACCGCCAGGCGCTGGTCGAGGCCATCCGCGGTGTGACCGGGCTTGACACGACGACCGGCGGAATCCCGCTTTACGGAATGCTCGACCCGGACATCATCCGCGAGATGCTCGGCCGGGCTGGCGCGGCGGCGCGCGCGATCCGCGCCGCAATGCCGGAGATCACCGCGAGCGCCCAGCGGATCTACGTCCGCACCTGCCCGGTGCTCGAGCGGAAAACGTGTCCCGGGGTGCGGCGGCTCCTGAGCGGTTTCGAGCGCGCGGGGATCGTGATGGAGCTGGTCACCGGGAACCTGCCGCGAATCGGCTGGAGAAAGATGGAGCGGGCCGGGTTGCGGAGGTATTTCCGCTTCGGCGCCTTTGCCGAGATGGCGCGGGACCGCACCGGACTCGTGCGGATCGCGATCCGTCACGCGCGCCGGCAGGGCTGGATCGCGCCAGCGACGCCCGTGAGCTTCATTGGGGACGCCCCCGCGGATATTCTGGCCGCGCGGGCGAACGGTATCCGTTCCATTGCGGTCGCGACCGGGCTCGTGTCCCGGGAAGCGCTGCGGAGCTATGCGCCCGACCTGCTTCTAGACGACCTGCGCGGCCTCGATCCGGAAATGCTGGTTTATCCGCGCTAGGTCCTCGACCGTGAAGTCCGTTTCTTTACGGTAGCGGAATCTACCTGTAACTGAGCCGCGACCTTAAGGGAGCGGTAGCAACGCATCACGCGGTCGAGGTGCTAGTGCAGTGCGGCATCGAGATCAGCGGTTATTCGCAGCGGCGTGGCGCGGGCTTCAGCCTGCCGCGCTGGCACTCGTGCCGGCGCCGGAGCGTCGAGAGAGTCTCGACGCGGCAAACACGAGTGCTTGTGCCACCGCACTACGCTAGTGGGATGCCTCGTCGAGTTGGGCCTCGAAGGCATCGAGCGGAAGCGCACCCGTCAGGATCGTTCCTTCGACGCCTTCCGGAGTGGTCTTGCCAATCACGAAGGCCGGAGTGCCGTTGATTCGAAGCAGGGACGCCATCGCGGCGTCGCTCTTCACCGCCTCCGCGTATTTCCCGCCGTCCACGCACGACTTGAAGGCAGACATATCCAGCTTCAGGTCCCGCGCATAGCCCTCGATATCGCCCGGCGAGAGATTCTCCGCGTTCGTCACGAACTGGTCGCGCATCTCCCAAAATCGGTTCTGATCGCCCGCGCATCGCGCCGCCTCAGCCGCCCGCGACGCGTTCGAATGGAAAGAGAGTGGAAGGTCGCGGCTGACGAACCGGACCTTCCCCGTATCGATATATTTCTTGCGGATCTCGGGGAACGTCACCTTATGGAAACGCTGGCAAAACCCGCACTGGTAGTCGGTGAACTCGACCATGGTGAGCGGTGCGGCCTTGCTGCCGAGCGCCGGGCTGCCGTCGATCTTCATGTGCACCTTGCCGTCGGCGCCGATCAATGCGCTGGCGGAAGGCCCGGCTCCCTTTTCGAGGAGCTTCCTGATCTCGCGCAGCTCATTCAGAATGTCTTCCGCCTGCTGGCGAGTGATGCCAGGCTCCTCGGACTTCTTATCGCCCGCGCAGGCTGGGAACGTCAGGCTGAGCGCAAGCGGGACAATGGCCAACAAATTCCTCATGATGGAAGACCAATATAACACGGCGGCCGGGAGGCGTCCGAAAGGCCCTTCGACGCCTTGGGGAAAGAACCGAAAGTAACTACCGCACTACCCGGCCTTGGGAGCGGCGGTGGGACGCTTGGCGGCGAAGGCGTCGAGCTCGAGGCCGCGCAGGTATTCGAGAAACGGGCCGCCCAGGTCGTAGCGCCGCAGCGCGAACTCCACGGTGGCCTTGAGAAAACCCAGCTTGTCGCCGGCGTCGTAGCGGGTGCCCTCGAAGCGATAGCCGTAGATCGGCCGGCTCCGCAGCAGGTGCTTCAGCCCGTCCGTGAGCTGGATCTCACCGAGCGAACCCGGCTCGACCGAGTCGAGCGAGGAGAAAATCTCCTGCGTCAGCACATAGCGGCCGATAATCGCAAGATTCGAGGGCGCCTCCGATTGCTTCGGCTTCTCCACCATGTTGCGAATTCGGTACAGCCGGTCGCCGCAGCCGTTGTGCGACACCGGTTCGGCATCCACCACTCCGTAAGCCGAGATCTGCTCCGGCGGCACTTCCATGAGCGCGACCACGGGCGCGCCGAAGAACTCGTACACGTCGAGGAGCTGGCGCAGACACGGAATCTCCGCGTCGATCACGTCATCCGACAGCACCACCGCAAACGGCTCATTGCCGACAATCGCGCGCACGCGCAGGACGGCGTGCCCTAGGCCGAGCGCCTCGCGCTGGCGGACATAAGAGACATCGATCATGTCCGAGATGGCGCGGACCGTCGCCAGCAGCTCGCGCTTGTTCCGCGTTTCGAGCAGGTGCTCGAGCTCGAAGCTGACATCGAAGTGGTCCTCAATGGCGGTCTTGCCGCGGCCGGTGACGATCAGGATATTCTGAATTCCCGAGTGCATCGCCTCTTCCACGCCGTATTGGATCAGCGGCTTATCCACCAGCGGCAGCATTTCCTTCGGTTGCGCCTTCGTCGCGGGCAGGAATCGGGTGCCCAACCCGGCTGCGGGAAACACCGCCTTGCGGACTTTCGGAATCATGAACATATTGTAAGCCCACGACCGGAGCGCCGGGCACGAATACTACGTGTGCTATTGTGAAATCGAGCAGCCACCGTAGAGGACTTCCATGGCATACGTCATCGCCGAACCGTGCATTGGGACCAAAGACACCGCGTGCGTGGACGCCTGCCCGGTCGATTGCATCCATCCCAAGAAGGACGAAGCCGGGTTCGGCGAGGCCAAGATGCTCTACATCGATCCGGTCGAGTGCATCGACTGCGGCGCCTGCGTTCCGGTCTGCCCGGTTTCGGCGATTTTCACGCTGGACGATCTGCCCGAGAAGTGGGCGGATTTCGCGCGGGAGAATGCGGCGTATTTCGGGCGGTAGGCTCCTTATTCGTCCGGTTGCGCGGGGATGTTGTCAAGCGCCTCGGTATACGCCGGCCGGCATCCAGCGAAACACTCCCGGGCGATGCGGACCAGCTCGAGCGATTGCCCCCACCGGTCGGACTCTTCGCGGCCCTGGAATGTCCGCGCGTAGTAGATTCGCGGAGACAGCAGCTCGGGAGTGAAGCAAATGGAATCGCTGGGCGCGGCGGCACGGAGGAATGCCTCGAACACGGCAGTCCAGAGCGTTCGAAAGTGCGCGACGTAGGGGTGCGCGCGCGCATCTCCAGCGCCGATATCCACCTGCATCGATCCGGGATTGCCGATCCGCCCGTGCAGGAAGCGCACCCTCTCGATGACGGGTCGGATGAACTCGACCTTCTTCTCGAAGTCTCCGTAGACCATTTCGAGGCCGGTATACCAGTGCGAGAAATCCCCGTTGAACCGAAGCTCCGGGAAGCGGCCCACGAACTGCACGGTGCGCCACATATCCTGGAAAATCGTGGCGCGATGCGTCTCGGGATAGAGCGGCACGCCGAATTTCGCGGAAGCTTCGAGCACCGCGGCGATCAGGCGGCCGGCCTCGTCGTCGTCTTCCAGGCCCCATCCGAGATGCAGGGTGAGGCATTCCAGGCCCGCATCGCGAGCTTCCGCCGCCAGCGGCTCCGCGTCGCGCGGTTCGTTGACGCGGCCGCTGCCGCAGACGCCGAGCCCGAGCTTGCGGGCCTCCTCGACGAGCGGCGGAGACAGGGGCTGGATGAACTGAACGCCGTCATAGCCGGCCTCGCGCATGGCGCCGAGCGGTCCGGCCGGGAACTCCGGCAACCCGTCGAGCGCCAGCCAGTTCATGTAGGTACGCAGAGTGGGTGCGGATTCGTTGGCAGGCATGGTCATTGCTTCACGGCCGGTAGGTCGCCGTGGCCGTGTCGGTCTCCCAGATTTTCACTTCAGCCACGCGGACCGGGTTCTCGCGGACGCCGTCGAGCTGCCCGGCCATCTGCTCGTAGAAATACCGGGCCATGTTCTCGGCCGACGGGTTCAGCTTGTCGAAGGGCTCCACGTCGTTCAGAAACTGGTGGTCGAGCTTTTCGATGATGGCGCGCAGCAGGCGTTTGATCTCGACAAAATCGACCAGCAGGCCGGCGTGGTCGAGGTTCGCGCCCTCGAGCGTCACGCGCACGCGGTAGTTGTGGCCGTGCACGTTCTCGCACTTGCCGTGATAGTTCCTGAGGGAATGCCCCGCCGCGAACGTCTCTTCCGCCGAGACTTCAAACATCGAAAAAGCTCTCCACGTCGCCGATATCGGTGGTGAATCCGTAGTTCGGCAGGCTGTCGAAAAATACCTGCCCGTAGCGCTGCTTGCTGATTCGATTATCCAACAGAACCAGCACGCCGCGATCCGAACGGCTGCGGATCAGCCTTCCGAAGCCCTGCTTGAGCGCGAGCGCGGCCTGCGGAATCTGGTACTCGTAGAAAGCGTTGCCGCCCTCGTCGCGTATGGCGCGAATGCGCGCCTCAACGACCGGGTCGTTCGGCACCGCGAAAGGGAGCTTGTCGATGATGACGCAGCTCAACTGTTCGCCCGGCACATCGACGCCCTGCCAGAACGACGAAGTCGCGAACAGAACCGAGTTCGGCGTCGTGCGGAACTCTTCGAGCAGCGCCGAGCGGGGACCGGTGCCCTGCAGCAGCGCCGGGTAGTCGATCGCGAAGGAAACGCGGTCGTGAATCGCGCGCATCTGCTGGTAGCTGGTGAACAGCACGAAGGCGCGGCCGCGGCTCGCCTTCAGGATACGGACGATCTCATCGGAGGCGTCCCGCACGAACGCGGGGTGACGGGGGTCGGGCAGTTGCTGCGGCACGTAAAAGAGCGCCTGGTTCGGGTAGTCGAAATGGCCCGGAACGATCAGCGAGCGCGCTGAATCGAGACCGAGGCGCTTCGAGGTGTAGTCGAAATTGCCCGCCACCGCCAGCGTGGCCGAGGCCAGGATCACGGTGTCCACGTGGTTGAAGAGCTTCTCGGCGAGGAGCTGCGAAACGTCGATCGGCGTCGCCTGGAGGAAGCAGCCGCGGCCCCGGCGCTCCACCCAATAGACCATGCGTCGGTCGTTGCCCGCCATCCAGAGCTCGAGGTTCTTCGCCAGCGCGCGGCAGCGGTTGAACAGCGGGATCACTTCCTCCGGCGCATCCTTGATGAGCTCGAGGTGCGCCGCGATCAGCTCGAGGCCGTGCAGAACGTCGCCGTACTGCTCTTCGTACCGTTCGATGAACGCTTGCTGCTCGTGGAAGCCGCTGCGTCCCGTGAAGCCCTCGAAAAGCGCGAAGAAGCGGGCCGCGGCATCGCCCACCGCGATCAGAATCCGGTCGAGCTCGTGCGAGCCGAAGGACTTCCTTTGCGCGATTGCGCCGATGTCGCGCTTGAGTTCCTCGAACTGGTAGTTGCTGACGCCAATTCCGAAGTACTGCCCGGCGACGTCCTCGATTTCGTGCGCCTCGTCGAGCACCACGGCGCCGTATTCCGGGATGATGCCGGCATATTCCTGCTCCTTCACCGCGAGATCGGCGAAGAACAGGTGATGGTTGACGATGATGATGTCGCTCTCGTAGGCGCGCTGATGCATGAGCGTAAGAAAGCAGCGCTCGAATTGCGCGCATTTCTGGCCGGTGCACAGATCGCGCCGGGCATCCACTTTCGCCCACGCAGTGCTCTTCTCGGGCAGCGTCTTGATCTCGGCGCGATCGCCTGTTTCCGTGGTCTTCTCCCAGTCGCGGATGATCTCGAAATCGGCCACCTCTTCGAGTCCATCGAGCACGGCTTCTTTTTCCGCGTCGTAGATCTTCTGGCGGCACGCGTAGTTGTTGCGGCCTTTCATATAGCAGACCTGGAGGTCGCCGCCGAGGTGCTTCTGGAGGAACGGGACGTCTTTGTAGAAGAGCTGCTCCTGGAGGTTCTTCGTGCCCGTGGAAATGACCACTCGCTTGCCGGAAAGGATCGCCGGGACCAGGTACGCGAGCGTCTTGCCGGTGCCGGTGCCCGCTTCGACGATCAGGTGGCGCTTTTCGGAGAGCGCGGCCCCGACCGCTTCGGCCATCTCCAGTTGTCCAGGCCGGAACTCGTAGCCCGGATGGCACAGCGAGAGCACCCCCGTGCGCGAGAAGAACCGCCGCACTGTAAGCGTGTCCGCACTGGCCATTCTTACTCAGTATACGGGGGCAGCCACCGCTCCCTGACGGTCGCGGCTCGGTTCCAGTGTCGCGTCTGCCGAGCCGCGACCGTGAGGGAGCGGTGGTTTCAGCGGTCTTCCGACCAGACCCGCCAGAACCACAGGAGGGATAGAGCGGTCTCAACGCCGCCGATCGCCAACAAGACCACCGGCCGCCGTACGGTGTCGTCGAGCAGCGCCAGCAGGCGGGCAAGATCTCCGCTCCACCACAGCGCCGCAAGGAAAATCGCGCACAGGATGGATGCAGCCACCGGTACCCAGGGATACTCAGGCATTTCGACCGGGGCGGCCGCCGGCAGCCGGGCCAGGACCCGCTGCTGGAAATGCTCGGGGACGCGCACTTCGGGCGGACGCGCCAGCGCCGCATCCAGGCCGGCTTCGAGGCACGGCTCGCACCGGGACAGGTGCTCCGCCAGCGCGGGGCTGGGCGATCCTTCGGGACAGGCGGACATCTGCCGCCGCACTTCATCGCAGCTCAGCATTTCACCTTGCATTGCTGAATCCACTCCTTCATCGTGTCCTTTAGCCGCTCCCGCGCGCGGTAGAGATTCGTCTTCACCGTGCCCATCGGCAAGTCCAGAATCTTTGCGATCTCCTCATAGCTCCGACCCTCCTGGTAGTGCAGCGTCAGGATCGTGCGGTCGCGCAGCTTCAACTGTTCGAGCGAGGCGTCGAGAGCTTCCTGAAGCCGGCCGCGCTCCAGCAGTTCCCCGGGATCGGGACCCGGATTCACCAGCACCTGCGCCTCGTCGTCGATCGGGTCCATGCACCGCGCGGCCTGCCGCCGGCTCCACTCATCGTTCACGACGTTCACGATGATCCGATACAGAAAGGTGGACACCTTGGCCTGGCCCCGAAAGTGCGGCAGCGCCCGGAACAGCCGCAGGAATACATCCTGCGCCAGATCTTCCAGCCCTTCGCGTTCACCCGTCAAACGCGCCAAGGTCCGGAAGACCATAGCCTGATGCTGCTCCACGAGCTCCGGAAACTCTTCCAAGACTGTCAGACCGCCTTGTCAGGAAATTGTTTCACGTTCCGCCAAGAAAGTGAAACAAAACCGGCGGGCACGGGTCTAACTCGGGCGAAAGGAAAAACAATGAGAACCATCGGGATGCCGGAAATTGTGGTCATCTTCGGATTCTTCCTCGTCATTCCTGTCGCGGCGTTCGTCTTCGCCTATCTGACACGCCGCCTTCGGACACAGGAGCGCCTTCGGGCGATCGATAAAGGCGTGACGATCCCTCAACTCGCCGAGCAGGACGCGACCCGCTGCCGGCGAGTAGGTATTGTTTCCGTCGCCCTGGGCTTGGGCTTGCTTATTTTCGGGGTCGCTGGCCCCCACTTCAATAGGGCCGTCGTGGCGTCCTCCGCAATACCCATCCTGATCGGCCTCGGCACGCTGCTCGAATACCGCCTGAGCGTCCGGGACTTGAAGGCCAGGAATGTACCGCCTCAGAACTGATACTGGGGCGGCGCGATGTTCCTTACGCGCAGGTAGACGATGCACTGGCCGCGGTGATGCGCCGTGTGGTCCATCGCAAGCAGCACCCCTTCGAGACCGGTCATCTTGCCGCCTTCGAGATCGATCAGGCGGTTGAGTTGCGCCGGCGTGAGCGCCGCCACGGATTTGATCGCGTAATCGAACGAGGCGTTGAGCATCTTGATCACCGACGCCTTGTCATGCGCCTCGGGTTTGCCGAGCGGTGACTTCCCATCCGTGATCTTGGAGAAAAAAAACGCGTTCGCGCTGGCGATGTGCTCCATTTGCGCGGCAAACGTCATCTGCGCCGGATTCGGCTTGGATGCGTAGCCATCCTCGGGCATCTTTTCCGCGATCGCGATGGTGTAGGCCTTGGAGGTCTTCCAGTGCTTCACCAAGGTGGATACCAGCGTGCTGTCGTCGACGCAAAGCGCCGGAACGGCGGCCGCAATCAGAACGGCAACGAATCGTTTCATTGAGCTTGCCTCCAAGAGAGTGTTGTCTCGGAGTATAGCGAATTGGCCAGCGGGCCGGGCCAATCAGCGACGCCGCCGTGAGATCACTTACAATGGGTTGGTTTGGTGAAAATGAAGAATGTTATTGTTCTCGGTGCGCAGTGGGGCGACGAAGGAAAAGGGAAGATGGTCGATCTCTTCTCGGAGAGTTTCGACATTGTCGCCCGCTATCAGGGAGGCCACAACGCCGGCCATACCGTGCGCATCGGCGACCGCAAGATCGTCCTTAAGCTGATCCCGGCCGGAATTCTGCGCGAATCGAAGCAGGCCGTGATCGGCAACGGCGTGGTGGTCGATCCGGAGGCGCTGCTTCAGGAAATCGGCATGCTCGAGGCTGCCGGAATCGCCGTGGCCGGACGGCTGTTTATCAGCAATCGCGCGCACGTGATCCTGCCTTTCCACCGGATGCTCGAGAAGCTGTCCGAATCCCGGCCGGACCGGGCGATCGGAACCACTTCGCGCGGCATCGGTCCGGCCTACGAAGACAAGATCGGACGGCGCGGCATCAGAATCGGCGACCTGCTGCACCGCGACGCGTTTCGTGAGCTCTACGACGCGCTGGCCGAAGACAAGGAAGTCCTCCGCGCCGCATTCAACCTGGAAGAGCCGGTGGATTTCAAGATCGCGCGGGAACAGTATGTCGAGTTCGGCCAGCGCATCGCGCCGATGGTCGCCGACACGGCGTTGCTGCTGAACCAGGCCATCGATCAAGGCAAGCGGGTGCTCTTCGAGGGCGCGCAGGGCACGATGCTGGATATCGATCACGGCACCTACCCGTACGTGACCTCGTCGAGCGCGGGCGCCGGCGGGGCGTGTACGGGCACGGGCGTTGCGCCTACCCGGATCCACGCGGTGATCGGCGTCTCCAAAGCGTACATCACGCGGGTCGGCGGAGGGCCTTTTCCGACCGAGGCGCACGGCGAGGGCGGCGACACGCTGCGCAAAGTCGGCAACGAATTCGGCGCGGTCACCGGACGCCCGCGGCGCTGCGGCTGGTTCGATGTCCCGCTGCTGCGCTACACCGGAATGATCAACGGCTTCGACAGTTTGGTAATTACCAAGCTGGACGTGCTCGACGGTTTCGCCGAGATCCCGGTCTGCACTTCGTACCGGCTCTGCGGACGGGAGACGATGGAGATGCCGGCGTCGAACCAGGCGCTGGCATCGGTTGAGCCGGTGTACACGAAGCTGCCCGGCTGGCAGACCCGGACGGCGGGCATGACCGCGTACAGGCAACTGCCCGCTCGCGCCAAGGACTACCTCGCCTTCCTGGCCGAGCGCACGGGCATCGAGGTCGGCTCGATCTCGACCGGCTCCGAGCGCTCGGAAACCATCGTGGTGCCCCGCTCCAAGCTCGCGCGGGCGATTCAAGCAAAGTAGCGGCGAATCGCCCGGACCCGGGGCGGAAACCCGGGGCTGTGATCGAGCACTCCTCATCTGACACAGTGAAAACGGAAATCGTGCTTTTCGTCCTTGGCTTCCAGCAGCTCGCGCGGCCGTTCGTGTTCCGCTAACCAGCGCCGGCCGTTCGGATCGGCAGCGATCATATCGTAGGCAGCCGCTTCCAACCAGAGGGGCGTGTGCTGGCTTCGAGCATATTCCAAACTTCGTTCCAATTCGCCGATGTCAGCATGGTCGATTCCTATCCAGGCCGCCTGCCGATTGAAATAGCTGATGGTCCAAAGATCCGGGTGGAACCCGTGAAACACAATTGGGGTGCCCGGCGGCCAGATATGCCTTTGAACCAATGCGAAGTGGAGCGCGGCGTTGAAGTCCGGGCGGGACTGCGGGTATACAGCAAAGCAGAAGTTCCACGCAAAAAGAACCGGCGCAAACAGCCATACCGCGGCGCGAGCTGCCGGCGCACAGGCCAGCATCGCGGCTGCAATCGCGACCAGGGAGGGTAAATAGAACAGGCGATAGAACGTGTTTTGGGGCATCCAAACGAACAGGAAGGCAGAGTAAACCCCCGCCCATATGACGAGATGAAGCGGCGGCGGCAGAATCGCCGCTCCCTTTCGGACAGCGCGCCACAAAAAAACGAGAAACAGAACAGTCGAGATCACCAGGGCTGCCAGCGCGGCCCAGGATATTGCGTTCCCAACGAAATCGCCCGGCTTGCCGCCAAAGAACAGCCGCAGCGTCCCCCGAATGGAAAAGCCAGCATCGGTGAGGGGACTAAAATTGAACGCGGAATCGGGCGTGTGCGAAGTTGCCCAAGCGATAAGGCCGGGAATCGCAGCGCGGGTCGAGACAGCGCTGTACGCGACCAGGTAGGCTGCCGCAACGGGGATAAGAGCCGTTGCCGCATATACGAGCACCGAGCGGCGGCTCTTCCTAAGACGGAGCAGGGCGACTGGCACAAATAGAAGCGCCAGCTCATGAAACAAAAGTGCGCTGCCCTGAGCAAGGCCCGAGAGGACCGCAGATTTTCGAGACTCGATGAGGAGGTACGCACACAGGAGAAAAAATATCGAGGGCACGTAAGCATTGGCGTCCGTGGCAAACTTGCACCAGGTTGCGGAGAAGCCGAATACGAGCGCCATCGGAACACCGAGGGTGGCGGGAACATTCCTTAGCCGCAGGCACTTGTAGAACAGGAGGACGCAAAGGCCAGCCAGCAGGCCGTTGACAGCCTGCAGGACGAACAGCGCACGCGTATGTATCCCGACCATTTCGCTCAATCGATAGATCCAGGCTCCGCTCAGGCCGTATAGGAGGTGGCTCGGGTGAACGAGGGAGGCGGCTGGAACCCGCTTCTCGATGTTGATTGCGAAGGCAACCCCGTCCCAGTAGAAGTTGCGGGTTGGCAGGGCGAGGTAGAACAAGAGCGGTAGGACAAGCAGCAGAGTGCAATGCCGGCGGCCAAAGTCTCGGACTCCATCCAGCATCCTCGGCCAATAACCGAACCGGTCAATCAGATCGCGTTCGGACAGCTCGAACCCTGGTCTCCGAGGTTCGAAGGCGGCCATGGATTCCATTCTCCCCTGCCTCGATATGCCAGTGTGGAACATTACCCGCCGAAGACGCCGTTTCGGCTGCGGTTGAGTCGGAAATAAGGGCGCTCCAGCCATGGATTTCATTGGCATCCGGATTCATCATATGATACGATCAGATCTGAAACGCGAAGCCCGTGGACACGACGTTTGCCCGCATTGCCACACCGGAAAACCTGCATGACCGCGTTACCCATACCTTAGCCCTCCGTGTGCTCGAGGCCGAACGCGGCTCTGAACAGTTGGCATTTCCCAACGAGGCCGAACTGTGCCAGCAGCTCGGGGTAAGCCGGACGATCGTCCGAGAGGCCGTTAAGGTGTTGACAGACAAGGGGATGGTGGAGGTGCGTCCGCGGCTCGGCACGCGGGCCAGGCCCCGCTCGGAATGGAACCTGCTCGACCCGGATATTCTTGGCTGGCAGGCCGAACTGAGTCCCGACGCCCGCTTCTTGCGGGATCTGTGCGAGGTCCGGCTGGCTATCGAGCCGATCGCGTCCGGATTCGCGGCGCTGCGCGCGCGGCCTGAAGAGATCGAGAGCATCGGCCGATGTCTTGAGCGGAAAGAAGCCAGGGCCGCGGGGGTGGATCGGGAAGAAGCCGTCGATCTCGATCTGCAGTTCCATGCGGCGGTGGTGGCGGCGTGTCACAACGTGCTGCTGGAGCAGTTGAGCGCCGCGATCCGGCGCCCCTTTCGAACGGCGCTCTCCTACACAGCGCAATTGCGCGCATCCGAGGCGCTGGGGCTTGCGGCGCACCGCAACCTCTACGAGGCAATCGTGGGACGGGATCCGCTCAAGGCGCGCGGGGCGTCGGAGGAAATCGTCGGTCTGGCGATGCTCGCGGTCGAGCAGGTAATCCGGGCGGAGAGAACCCGATGAGCCTGAAGCTCGCGATTTCTGGAAAGGGCGGTGTTGGGAAATCGACCGTTGCGGGCGCGCTGGCGCGCCTTTTCGCCCAGGGAGGCCGGCGCGTGCTCGCAATCGACGCCGATCCCGACGCCAACCTCGCGTCCGCCATCGGATTGCCGGCCGGGTTGCGCGAGACCATCCACACGATCTCGAGCGAGCGGGAGTTGATCGAGGAGCGCACCGGCGCCAAGGTTCGCGAGTTCGGCCAGATGTTCAAGCTCAACCCCGAGGTCGCCGACATCGCGGAGCGCTACGCGGTCCGCCACGCCGGGGTGGATCTGCTGGTGCTGGGCGCGGTGCGGCACGCCGCCGGCGGCTGCGCCTGTCCGGAAAGCGTGCTGCTGAAGAGTCTGGTCCGGCACCTGGTGCTGAAACGCGGCGAAGTGGTGATCCTCGACATGGAGGCCGGCATCGAGCACCTCGGACGGGGCACCGCGATGGGAGTCGATTGGATGCTCATCGTGGTGGAACCGGGACGGCGCAGCCTCGAGACGGCGCGGCGGGTCCGGCAGATGAGCAGCGAGCTCGGCATCCGGCGGTTTGGAATCGTGCTCAACAAGTCGATCAACCCGGTGGAAGACCGCGCCTGGGTCTCGACCGAACTCGGCTTGGACGAACTCGCCGCCGTGATTCCTTTTGACAGCCGGATCGCGCAAGCGGACCGGCTTGGTCTTTCGGTCATGGAATTGGGGCATGCGGAACTGCTGGCCCCATTCCGAAGCCTGATGAACGCCCTACAGCAAGGAGAACACTCATGAGTTTCCAGCCCAGATGCATGGCCACTGCGATCGGCAGCCTGCCGCACCGAGATCCCGCACTGGCTGTACAGATCGTTCTGCGGAGCATTCCCGACGCCCCCATCTGGCCGCAGTTGCCGGCCAACGGCCTGAACGAGCAGATGGAGGTCCAGTACAGCGAAGGCATTCCGCGCGTCGTGATCGACCGCGAGAAGGAGCGCATGTACATCGACACGGCGGGCGACTCCTCGATGGAGCTGGCCGCTTTTTACGAAAAGTTTCTGGCCGAGGATGTTGACGCTTTCGCGATCACGCCGGCTTTCTCGAAAGGCATCTACGCTCTCGAAGCGGCCCTGGAGAAGGCGGGCGGCTCGCGGCCGTTCATCAAGGTGCAGACGACCGGCCCGCTGAGCTTCGGCCTGACGACCGTCGATGAGAACAAGCGCGCAATTTACTACAACCCTGAATTCATCGACGTGGCGGTGAAGGCGCTGGCGATGAAGTGCCGTTGGCAGATACGGAAATTCCGCAAGTACGCTGAGGGCGTCATCTGCTTCATCGATGAGCCGATCCTCTCGGCCTTCGGCTCTTCGACGTACGTGAGCGTCACGCGCGAGGACGCGATCGCGAAGCTGAGCGAGTTGGTCGAGGCCGTCCAGGGCGAGGGCGCGCTGGCGGGCGTACACTGTTGCGGCAATACGGAGTGGTCGATCCTGATCGACGCCGGCGTGGACATCGTGAACTTCGACGCCTTCGATTACGGTGAGACGATCGCGCTCTATCCGGAAGCGGTGAAGCGGCATATCGGAGCCGGAAAAGCGCTGGCGTGGGGAATCGTCCCGACGAACAGCGCCAAGATTCAGGCCGCGACGCCGGATGCGCTGGGCGCCAAGTTCGACGCGCTCACCGCGCATCTGGCAAAGGCGACCGGTCTCGATCGGGAGCTGATTCAGCGGCAGGCGCTGATTACTCCGTCGTGCGGCACGGGCTCGCTGCCGGTGGCCGATGCGGAGCGCGTATTCAGCGTGTTGCAGCAAACCAGCCAGGCGCTCCGCCACCGGGTGGCGGCGATCGCGTGATGAGGATGCAACCGCTCCCTTACGGTCGCGGCTCAGTGCCGATTGTGAACGGAGCGTTGAGGTAGCGCGATGGCCCTGACGATCGCCATGACAGGAAAGGGAGGCGTCGGAAAGACGACGCTTTCCGCACTGGCGGTTCAAACGCTGGTGGCGCGCAATGACGGGCCGGTGCTGGCCGTGGACGCCGACTCGAACGCCAACCTCCACGAGATGCTCGGAGTTTCCTACGCCTCGAGCGTGGGCGGCATTCGGGAGAGCGCGCGCAAACAGGCGGCGTCGCTTAAAGGCGTCTCGAAGCAGGAGTTTCTGGACCTGCGCGTTCACGAAGCGCTGGTAGAACAGCGGGGCTATGACCTGATCGTCATGGGCCGCCCCGAAGGCCAGGGCTGTTACTGTTTTGCCAACAACGTGCTGCGCGAGATTCTGCAAAATCTCGCCGGGAACTACCAGCACATCGTGCTGGACAGCGAGGCGGGCCTGGAACATATTTCGCGCCGCACGCTGTTGGCGCTCGACTGGCTGCTGCTCGTGTCCGATTGCAGCGTGCGCGGCGTCCGCACGGCCGCGCGGATTTCCGCTCTCGCGGATGAGGTCGGATTGCCCGCGAAGCGGCGCGGGCTGGTGGTCAACCGCGTGCCGGATGGCCGGCTGCCGGAAGCTCTGCGCGCCGAAGCCGATTCGGCGGGACTCACCTTGCTGGCCGCCATTCCCCTGGACGCTGCCGTGACGGCGATGGATGCCAACGGCGCGAATGCCAGCGCCATTCCGAAAGACGCACCCGCCCGGGTCGCGGTCGAGAGGTTGATCGAGAAACTACTCACTGCCGTTTGAGGAGAGATGCGCATGTCCACCGTATCGCGCGATCCCGCGATCAACGAGATGGTTCAGATTGCCGCCGACTGCGGAGTCCCGACGGTGTGGGACCGCTACAAGGCGCAGCACCCGCAGTGCAAGTTCGGGACCGATGGCGTTTGCTGCCGCCTTTGCCACATGGGGCCGTGCCGCATCACCCCGAAGGCGAAGCTGGGCATCTGCGGCGCCGATGCAGACACGATCGTCGCGCGCAACCTGCTGCGCGAGATCGCGGCCGGCACGGCGGCGCATTCCGATCACGGCCGCACGCTGGTCAAGACTTTGAAGCTGGTTGCGCGAGGCAGAGGCGGCAAGTACAAAATCGCCGACCCGTTCCGTCTGCGCGAAGCGGCGCGGTTCTTCGGGATCGAGACCGCCGATCGTGACGATCTCGCGATCGCGGGAGACCTGGCGGAGTTCTTTATGGCGCAGTTCGCGTGGTCCGAGCAGGCCAACGCGACCCTGAAGCTCGCGCCGGAGAAGCGGCAAGCCTTGTGGAGCAAGCTCGGGATTGAGCCGCAGGGCGTCGATTCCGGCGTGGTCGAGGTGATGCATCGCACGCACATGGGCGTGGACCACGACTACCGTCACCTGATCCTGGGCGGGCTGAAGTGCAGTCTGGCGGATGGCTGGGTCGGATCGATCATCGCCACGGTTGTTTCCGACATCCTGTTCGGCACGCCGAAGCCGATCCGCAGCAAAGTGAACCTGGGCGTGCTGGCCGCGAATCAGGTGAACATCATCGTCCACGGGCACGAGCCGACTCTTTCGGAAATGCTGGCTGTGGCGGCGCACGATGAGGAACTGGTCGCCTACGCGCGTTCGAAAGGGGCCCAGGGCATCAATATTGCCGGCATCTGCTGCACCGCGAATGAAGTGCTGATGCGCCATGGGCTGCCGATCGCCGGGAACTTCCTGCAGCAGGAGCTGGCGATCCTCACCGGCGCGGTCGAGATGATGATCATCGACGTGCAGTGCGTCATGCCGTCGCTCGGACAGGTAGCCAAGTGTTTCCACACGAAACTGGTGAGCACGTCGGAACTTGCCGAGAGCGTGGATGCCGAGCAGATCACCTTCGAGGCGGCGAAAGGCTACGAGCACGCCGTGCGGCTGATTCGCGCGGCCATCGACAACTTCGAGCGGCGCGACCCGGCGAGGGTGCATATCCCGCAGCACGCCATGGAACTGGTGGCGGGTTTTTCGAACGAGACCATCTTTCACATGCTGGGCGGACGCTTCCGCAGCACGTTCCGGCCGCTGAATGACGCGATCATCGACGGGCGAATTCGCGGCTTGTGCGGCATCATCGGGTGCAACAACCCCAAGGTCACGGTGGATGATTCGCACGTCCGGCTGGCGGAGGAGCTGATCAAGCGCAACGTGCTGGTGCTTCAGACCGGGTGCGCCGCGGTGGCCTGCGCCAAGGCCGGACTGCTGGTGCCCGAGGCCGCGCTCCAAAAAGCCGGCACGACGCTGCGCGAGGTCTGCGAGGCGGTGGGCATTCCGCCCATCCTGCACATGGGTTCCTGCGTGGATAACAGCCGCATCCTGCTGGCAGCCACCAACGTCCTTCACGAGGGCGGCCTGGGCGAGGACCTTTCCGATCTGCCGGTGGCCGGCGCCGCGCCCGAGTGGATGAGCGAAAAAGCGGTGTCCATCGGCCACTACTTCGTGGCCAGCGGGATGTACGTGGTCCTCGGCCATCCGCTTTATGTGGCCGGCAGCAAGAACGTGGACCGGCTGCTTACCCAGGAGATGGAAGGCATCACCGGCGGCAGGTTCGAATGGGAACCCGATCCGGTGCTGGCTGCTGATAAGATTCTCGCGCACATCGAGAAGAAGCGCGACGCGCTGCGGATCAACGTGAAGAAGGAGCGCAAGCTCTTCGACATGAAGGAGCGGAGAGAGCTGCAATGAGCAAGCTGATCGCATCTTCCGCCATTCGCGGAGCCCACCAGATCGTCCGCGACGCGGAGGAAATCGTCGCGCGCGCCACGAAGGAGAAAGGCGCCGGCTGTCCCGTTGGCTTTCCGAACACCGCGTATTCGCTGCCCGTTATTTATTCCCTGCTCGGCCGGCGCGTGGACCGGCTGTCGGATATGGACGCGGTGCTCGAAGAATGCCGCTCGCTGCTTCCGCCGGTTCCGGACGACAAGACGTGGCTGCCGTATCTCGGCAACGCGCTCGATGCCGGGATGTCTACGCTGTTTGCGTTCGAGCTGATCGAGGCCTGTAAGTATCTGATCGGTCCCAATCCGGCCGGCGGCCTGTGGCTTGGCGCAGCCGGCGACACCATTATTCGCGAGCGCGGCATCGAATTCGTGGATGGATCGGCGCCGGGTTTCGCGGCGGTCGTCGGGGCCGCTCCCACCGTCGAGCATGCCGTCCGGATCGCCCGCGACCTGCAGGAGAAGAACCTGTACGTGTTCATCGCGGGACACACGAACGGGGTGTCCTTCGCGGAGCAGCTTGCCGAGGCCGGCGTCCAGCTCGGCTGGGAGACCCGCCTGGTGCCGTACGGAAAAGAGATCTCCGCGGCGATTTACGCGCTGGGCTTCGCCAATCGCGTGGCGCTGAGCTTCGGAGGCGTGCAGCCGGGCGACTACCAGCGCAATCTGAAGTACAACAAGGACCGAACGTTTGCCTTCGTAATGGCGCTGGGCGAGGTCACCGACGAGAAGTACGCCGCCGCCGCCGGCGCGCTCTCCTACGGTTTCCCCACCATCGCCGATACGGACATTCCGCAGATTCTCCCGACCGGCATCTGCACGTATGAACATGTAGTTTCCTCGGTGCCTGTCGAACGCATTGTGGAGAAGTGCCTCGAAGTGCGCGGCTGCAAGGTCAAGGTGACCAAGATCCCGGTTCCGGTGGCTTACGGCGCGGCGTTTGAGGGCGAGCGCATCCGCAGGGAGCAGACGCACGTCGAATTCGGCGGCAACAAGAGCACTGCTTTCGAATACGCCACGACGCGCGAGCTCGCGGAAATCGAAGACGGAAAAATCACCGTCGTCGGACCGGAGGCCGATGACGTGGCGGAGGGTACGATCCTGCCGCTGGCGATCTGGGTGGAAGTGGCCGGGCGCAAGATGCAGTCCGATTTCGAGCCGATTCTGGAGCGCCAGATTCATCACATGATCAACGGCGCGGAGGGCGTCTGGCACATGGGCCAGCGCGACATCATCTGGATCCGCATCAGCAAAGCCGCCAAGGAAAAGGGATTCAAGATCCGCCACCTGGGCGAGATCATTCACGCCAAGTTCCTGAACGACTACCCGGCCATTGTGGACAAGGTGCAAGTGACCTTGTACACCGAACAGAAGGAAGTCGAAACGCGCATCGCGGAAGCGCGGCAGGTGTACCGGGCGCGCAATCAACGGCTGGAATCGCTGACCGACGAGAATGTCGATACGTTCTACTCCTGCCTGCTCTGCCAGAGCTTCGCGCCCAACCACGTCTGCGTGATTACGCCGGAGCGGCTGGGTCTGTGCGGTGCTTACAACTGGCTGGACGGCAAGGCGGCCTATGAAGTCGATCCGACTGGTCCGAACCAGCCGCTCGTGAAAGGCGAGTGTCTGGACCCGGTGCGCGGCCAGTGGACGAACATCAACGCATACGTTCACGCCAACTCGAAGCAGACGATCCAGACGTTCAACGTCTACTCGATGCTCGAAAGTCCGATGACGAGCTGCGGATGCTTCGAGGCGATCGTGGCGATGCTGCCGGAGTGCAACGGCGTCATGATCGTGAATCGCGAGTACTTGGGGCAAACGCCCGCGGGCATGAAGTTCTCCACGCTCGCGAGCACGACCGGCGGCGGGCAGCAGACGCCCGGTTTTATCGGTGTCGGCAAGGCATACATTTCCAGCCGCAAATTCATCGCCTCCGAGGGCGGTCACCGCCGCATTGTGTGGATGCCGAGCGATCTCAAGCAGGAGCTTCGGGAGGATCTGGAAACGATCGGGAAACGGCTCGGAATCGAGAACTACGGGGACCTGATCGCGGATGAGACGACGGGCATCGACACCGCTTCGATTCGGACGCACATGGAGAAGGTGAACCATCCGGCGCTCACGATGTGGGATATCACGCAGCCTTCCGCGGAGGCGGCGGCGGTAGATGCGCAGCGCGGCGCGGAGGTGGAAGCGCCTCCGGCGGCGCCTGTCGAGACGAAAGCGCCGGCGGCGCCCGCGCCGGCTGTGACCGCTCCGTCGAACGAGAATCCTGGGGACACGCCTGCACGCGTCCGCAAGCCGAATGTTCTCGGTAGCCAGCCCGGCATGTCCCCGGATTCTTTGCCTGCGGAGGTGATTCCGTCGGCCGATGGAGTATCCGCGATCATCTCCGTTCTGGAGAAGCTGCGCAGCGCTCCGATCCGGACAGAAGTGCAGCCTGGCATGACGCCGCAGCAGCAGATGGCGGCGTTGCAGGCGTCCACCGCCATGCACCTGCTTCACGCGGGCGCAAACATGCTGCTGATGTATAGCGGCGCGCTGGGGGAGCTGGCGGCGCCGGTGGCCGCGGCTGCGGTTCCGGCGGTGGCGCCGGTTCCCGCGGTAGCGGGGCTTCCGGAGATTGCGGAACCGCTCCCTAACGGTCGCGGCTCGGAAGAGGTTGTCGTAAGCAGGCCGCTCTCAGTAGAAGAGCCCGCGCGTCCGCTGACCTCGGCCAGGATTGCGCTGCCCACCACGTTCAGCGTTCCCGCCGAGAAGCCGGCGGCGCTGGTCCGCACGGTGACGCTTGGCGGTTCGGGTACCCGCACTTCGGCGGTGACGATCGGAGGCGCATCCGCGCTGCCGTTCCGCCATTTCGAAGGCTCTACCGGACAGCCGCCCGTCATCGCGATGGAAGTCTTCGACCAGGAGCCGAGGGGTTTGCCCGAGAGCCTGCGCGCGGCCTACGGCCGACTGCTCAAAGAACCGGCTCGGATGGCGCGACACTGTGTAGACAATTTAGGCGCGCAGATGATCAGCGTGCGCCTCGCGGGCACGCACCCCGACACCGGAGACAAGTCGCCAGAGGAGGCCGTCGAGGTCGTGCGGGCGGTGCTGAAGGCGGTCGGCGTGCCGGTCATCGTCACCGGGCCCAATCATTTCGAGAAGAATAATGCCGTGATGAAGCAAGTCGCCGCGGCGTTTGCCGGTGAGAACCTCCTGCTGAACTGGGTGGAGACCGACAACTACAAGACCATCGCGGCGGCGGCGATGGGCTACAACCATTGCCTGGTGGCGCAGGCGCCGATCGACGTGAACATGTCGAAGCAGCTCAATATTCTGCTCGCGAACATGGGCATCGCTCCGGAGAAAATCGTCATCGATCCGTATACCGGCGCGCTCGGCTACGGCCTCGAATACACCTACTCGGTGATGGAGCGCATCCGGAGCGCGGCGCTCACGGGCGATACGAACCTGGCTATGCCGATGCTTGTGACGCCCGGTTTCGAGGTGGCGCGCACGAAGGAAAGCAAAGCGCCGCGAAGCGCGTTCCCGCTGTGGGGGCCGGAAGAGGAGCGCGGCGCGCTGCTCGAGATCGCTACCGCGATGGCGCTGCTCAACTCGGGCGCCGACCTCCTGTTGATGTATCACCCCACGGCGGCGCGGACCGTGAAGCGCAAGATCGAAGAGATGTGCCACCTGGAGGGCTAAGGAGAGCGAAATGGCGCTGACCGGTTTACAGATTTTCAAGCTGCTGCCCAAGACGAATTGCGGCGAGTGCGGCGTGCCGACCTGCATGGCCTTCGCCATGAAACTGGCAGCCAAGAATGCGGAGCTTTCCGCCTGCCCTTATGCCTCCGAAGAAGTCAAGAAGACGGTGGGCGCGGCGTCGAAGCCGCCGATCCGGCTGGTGAAGATCGGGCCGCCGGACTGCGAAGTCGCGATCGGCAACGAAACCGTAATGTTCCGGCACGAGAAGACCTTCGTGCACCCGACCGCCTTCGCGGTCGCCTTTGCGGACGACCAGGTCGGCTTGGACTTGCAGCACCACACGGGGGAGCTTCGCCAGTACTGCCTGGAGCGTGTCGGCGAGAAGCTGCGCATCGACCTTGCGCTAGTGGACAACGTAACCGGCGATGTCGAACCGTTTGTCGCGACGGTCAAGGCTGTGTCCGGCGGAACGGGCCGCGGACTGATCTTGAAGAGCAACAGCGTGGAGGCGATCGAGGCCGCGCTGTCCGCGATTCCAGGCCAGCGTCCGCTGATCCACGCAGCCACGAACGCGAACGCCGATGCCATCGCGGCGCTGGCTCTGAAGCACAAAGCACCGGTGGTGGCACGCGCCGCGTCGCTCGACGAACTCGCCGCGCTCACCCAGCGTCTAGTGAAGCTCGGCGTGCAGGATATCGTGCTGGACCTCGTCGCCGACAACCCGGCCGCAACTCTGCAATACAACACGCTGATCCGCAAGGCCGCGCTGAAGAGCAGCTTCGAGCCGCTGGGCTATCCGATCCTGAACTTCGTTGCCGCGCGCGACCTGCCCTCCGCGGTGGCCGACGCCACCACGTTTCTGACCAAGTATGCCTCGATCCTGGTGCTGGACAGGCTGGAATATCAGGCGGTGCTGCCGCTGGTCATGTTGCGCCAGAACATATACACCGACCCTCAAAAGCCGATTCAGGTGGATCCCAAGGTGTACCCCATTGGCGAGCCTGGGTCCGAGTCTCCCGTGGTGGTGACGACAAACTTCTCGCTGACCTACTTCCTGGTTTCGGGAGAGATCGAGAACTCCGGGGTGCCTGCGCACCTGGTGGTGGTCGAGAGCGAGGGGATGAGCGTGCTGACGGGATGGGCCGCGGGCAAGTTCACCGGCGCGAAGATCGCGGCGGCGGTCAAGGCCAGCGGGATCGAACGCGAGGTCCGCACGCGGCGCATCATCATTCCGGGATACGTGGCCCAAATCAGCGGCGAACTCGAGGAGGCGCTGCCGGGCTGGGAAGTAATCGTCGGCCCTGGCGAAGCGCTGGACCTCCCGCAGCTTCTGAAGAGGCAAGTGGGCCAGTAGCATGCCTGCGGTGCGGTTCTTGCCGGCGGAGATTGCGGTCGAAGTCCCTGCCGGCACCCTGATTCACGAAGCGGCGCAGCGCGCGGGCGTGGCGAACCTCGAACTGCCTTGCGGCGGCCAGGGGAATTGCGGCCAATGCCTCGTGGAACTGGTGGATGACGGCCGCGCCACACCGGTTCTGGCGTGTCAGACCAAAGTGGAATCGGACCTTCTGGTTCGCCTGCCCGAGAACCAGGACACCGCGATGCGCGTGGTCGGGGACAGCCACTTTCTCGTCAGCGACGAGGTGCTTCCGGAACGGGAGAAGCTGGCGCCGCTCTATCGCGCTTTGCGGCTCACGGTCCCTCCCGCCTCTATCGAGGAGCACTACAGCGACTGGAAGCGGCTGACTCGCGAGCTGGCGCGCGCGTACCCCGATGTGCCCGTCGAGGCGGATTTGAGTGTTCTGCGGGCGATGGCCGGGGCGATCCGCGAACAGGACGGCGCGATCACCGTCGCGCTGGCGGAGCAGGGCGGCGTGCTGCGCGTGGTCGAGATTCATCCCGGGCACGTGGAACTTGGCGCCCACGGCCTGGCGATCGACATCGGCACCACCACCGTTGCGGCACAGCTCGTGGATCTCAACAATGGCCGCGTCCTTGCGACCGCAACCTCATATAATCAGCAAATCCGCCGGGGCGCTGACGTTATCAGCCGCATCGACTACGCCCGCACTCCCGAGCGCCGTACCGAGCTCCGCCAACTGGTGCTCGATACGATCAACGGGCTCATTGCGGACCTGTCTCGCGAAAGCGGTGTGGACGCCTCGGACGCGAGGGCCGCTTTCATCGCCGGCAACACGACCATGATTCACCTGCTGCTGGCGCTTCCGCCGCGCTACATCCGCGAGACGCCGTATGTCCCGACGGTGAATCCGGTGCCCGTGCTTTCGGCCGCGGAGGTGGGCCTTGCGATTCGTCCCGATGCGGTGGTCGAATGCGCGCCGGGCGTCGGCAGTTACGTGGGCGGCGACATCACGGCCGGTCTGCTCGCGACCGATCTGCTGACGAACCATGACGAAGTTTTTCTGTTCCTCGACATCGGCACCAACGGCGAGATCGTGATCGGCAACGCGGATTGGATGGTGGGCTGCGCCTGCTCTGCCGGGCCCGCGTTCGAGGGCTCCGGGATCAAGTGCGGCATGCGCGCGACCTCGGGCGCGATCGAGCAGATCGAACTCGGCGCCGGTGGCCGTGGCGTGAGTTACAAGGTCATTGGCGGCGGCAAGCCGGAGGGCGTTTGCGGATCGGGTCTGATCTGCCTCGCCGGCGAGTTGTTCCGCCGCGGAGTGGTCGATGCGGCGGGCCACTTCCACCCGGATGGCGGCCATCCGAGGCTGGCGAGATCGGGCAGCCGGAGCGCTTTCGTGGTGGAGTTCGGCAAGCATACGGCGAGCGGCGAAGACTTGCTGATCACCGAAGCGGACATCGAAAACCTGATCCGCACCAAGGCGGCGATCTATGCGGCGTGTTCGCTGGTCCTGGAGAACGTGGGTCTCGGCTGGAATGCCATCGGCAGGGTCTACATCGCCGGCGGCTTCGGACGCTACATCCGCGTTTCCGAGGCGGTGCTGATCGGCATGTTGCCGGACCTTCCGCATGGCCGTTTCAGCTACATCGGCAATTCCGCCCTTACTGGGGCGTATATCGCGCTGCTCTCGCGCGAGCATCGCGCCAAGCTGGCGGAAACGGCTTCGCGCATGACTTACCTGGACCTGAGCTCGGATGCGCGTTACATGGACAGCTACGTCAAGGCGATGTTCCTTCCGCACACAGAGCTGGCGCAGTTCCCGAGTGTCGAAAAAATCCTGCAATCGGAAAAAGGAGAACCCATATGAAAAATCTGTTGGAGCGTATTGCCCAGGGCGATGTCCTGATCTCTGATGGCGCGATGGGCACCTTTCTTCACGCCAAAGGGCTCGCGGCCGGCGAGTGCCCCGAGTCCTGGTGCATGTCTCACCCCGACGTGGTGCGCGGCATCGCGGAGGCGTACATCGAGGCGGGATCGGATGTGGTCGAGACGAATTCCTTCGGCGGCAGCTCGTTCAAGCTGAAGCCCTACGGTGCTGCCGGGAGAGTCGCCGAGTTCAATCGCGCGGCGGCGGCGCTGGCGAAGCAGGCCATGGGCGGCCGGGGCTTCGTGGCCGCTTCGGTCGGGCCGACGGGGCACATCCTCGAAGATGAGGGCGGCGACACGACCGCCGAACAACTCTACGAAGCCTTCAAGCAGCAGATCGTGGCGCTGGCCGAAGGCGGGGCCGACGCGATCTGCGTCGAGACGATGTCTTCTCTTGAAGAGGCAAAGCAGGCGATCCGCGCCGCCAAGGAGAACACGAAACTGCCCGTGATCTGCACCTTCACATTCGAAGCCGGCGCCAAGGGCTTTCGCACTATGATGGGCCTCAAGCCGGACCGCGCGGCCAGGGAAGCAGTCGCGGCCGGGGCCGACATCGTGGGCGCCAACTGTGGGAACGGTATCGGCAACATGATCGAGATCGCGCGGCAGATGCGCGCCGCCGTGCCCGAGACGCCAATTCTGATTCACGCCAATGCCGGCGTGCCCGTGGTCGAGAATGGCAAAACGGTATTCAAGGAGACCCCGGAGTACATGGCGTCGCGCGTCGAGGAGCTGATCCGGGCGGGCGCGAACATTATTGGCGGCTGCTGCGGGACGAATCCGCAACACATCGCGGCGATGGCCGCGGTGGTCAAGCGGCTGGCCGCGAAAGCGTAGGAGATCGTTAAACCGAACCAGAACGCATCTCATCAATGCAGCGACACGCTTTATGAGATGCGCGCGCTTTATGAGATGCGTTCTACTCCCACATTTTTTCCCAAAAATTTAGCGGCCGGACGAAGATGAGCACCTGCCCGGGCGTGGGCGTTGCTGTGGCCTTACCGCAGGCGTTCGGTGTGACAATACCCTTCTCGATCACCTCTTTCATCGAGAATTCTTTTATGGCCAGCCAGGAATAGCTGGTCTTGAATGGCACGCACCACACATCACCGGCATTGACCCGGAGAGAGTCGTCGTATTTCACGACAGGATCGATCACACCAACGCCTCTGCGGCTGTGAAGGTCTACGTCGGCATCACTGTGGATGTTTGCCTCCTCGTCGTTATTCGTGAGACGTAGCCAGGCAATGCCGTTCTTGTCAGTGGGAATTGGCATGGCCTGTTTGAGTTTGTGCCCTACCCATACGTTCACAGAATGCGCCATTGGGCGTCCGTTTCGCCCATTCACAAGCTTGATGCCAATCATTTGTGCCCGAAGAAGCGTGCCGGATAAGCTCAATACGATCAGCAACAGGAACTGCACTGCTTTCCTGACCGAAACAACTCTTACACGCGTCTTGTTGCACTTTTTCATGGGCATTATTTTCACTCGTTCACGTGTACGACTTTGGCGGGCGGGAAGCCGTTGAACCAGGTCGCCGAGGCGTTGCTGTATGCACCGATGTTCTCGGAATAAACCAGGTCCTCGATCTCCAGCTCCGGCAGCTCTTCGGATTGGGAGACGGCGTCCATCCCGTCGCAGGTCTGGCCGAATACCGCGCAGATTTCGGCCTGCCCTTTCTTGAACGCCTTCACGTGATACCGGCAGTGGTCGAAGACGATGCCTGAGAAGGTGTGATAGACGCTGTCATCGATGTAGTAGCAGGTCTTGCCGTCACGGACCGCCTTGCCGATGATCCTCGCGATAGAGGTCGCCGCCGTGGCCACGAGGAACCGGCCGGGTTCCGCGAGGATCTCAATGTCTTGCGAAAAGAGCCGGTCGATCTCGGTCGAAATCCTCTTTGCCAGCACGCTGAAGGAACGGACGTAGCGGTTGTAGGGCGCCGGGAAACCGCCGCCGATATCGAGAATCTTGATTTCTTGGCCGCGCGCCTTGGCTTCGCGCATGACCGCGGCCGACATGTTCAGCGCCTGCACGAAATTCTCAAAGTTCGTACACTGGCTGCCGACGTGGAAGCTCAGGCCCTCCACCACGAGACCCAGCCGGAACGCTTCCAGGATCAGGTCCACGGCCTCGCCCGGGTCGCAGCCGAACTTGGATGACAGCTCCACCATCGAGCCGGTATTCGGCACGCGCAATCGCAAAACCACGCCGGCATTCGGCGCGTACTGCTTGATCTTGCGCAGCTCGCTCGGGTTGTCGAAGGTGACCAGCGGCTTGTACCGGTCGAGAGCCAGCAGGGTTTCTTTCGGCTTGATCGGGTTGGCGTAGACGATCTTGTCCCAGATGAAGTCCTGCTGCTGTCTGGGAGAAAGGTGCCGAATGTTCTCGTACACCAGCATGAACTCCGGAAGGGACGCCACGTCGAAGCTCGCGCCGGCGCGGTAGAGCGTGCGGACGATCTCGGGCGCGGGATTCGCTTTCACGGCGTAATACGCCTGCACCTTGGGCAGATGCTTCTTGAAAATGGCGTAGTTGCGCCGGATGATGTTGTGATCGATCGCGACCACGGGCGTGCCGTGTTCCTTGGCGATGGCGAGGAGCTGCCGCGCGGTCATCGGAGAACCGGATCGGACCCGTCGAGCATCTTGACTTTGTTGTGGTGGAAATATTCCTTCGTCAGCGCCTGGATCATCTTGCCCCGCTGATCGTACAGGCGCTTCGATTTCCGCGGCTTGTGTTTGGCGAGCGCGTAGTGCGTGAGGATGGGCATGGCGATGGTCGTATCGGTGTAGCAGACCACGGCGTCGGGCAGGCGCTCGGGGTCCACTTTTCCCCAGCTCACGGCTTCGCTCGGCGTGGCGCCGCTCAGGCCGCCGGTGTCGGGGCGGGCGTCGGTCACCTGGAGGAAATAATCCTGGCCGTATTCCTTGATGCGGAGCACTTCCTGGATCTGCGGCTCGGTCTGGAGCATGAAGTTTTTCGGGCTGCCGCCGCCCCACAGGACAACCGCGCTCTTGCCGCCGGCGCGCTTGGCCGCGAGTACGAACGCCGTGGTTTCGTTGACGTCGATGGAGGGATTCAGCCGCAGCCTGTTGCCCCTCAGCTCCACGCCCGCCACGTTCATCCCGATAGTCGAATCGCCCGGCGACGACGTGTAGCACGGCACGCCGGCGCGATATGCCGCCGCCAGCACGGACGCGTCTTTGATGTGCGCCTTGCGCTCCCATTCGGCGGCGTACTTGCCGAGCAGATAGTGCAGCTCCGCCGTGCCCATTTCCTTTTGGAATTCCCGCTGGACAAGAATCTTGCGCAGGATCTCGTCGGTCGCCATCAGGCAATCGCTGTAGCCGATCAGCACGTCATAGACGCGAACGATGTCGTTGTCGCGCAGCTCGGTGTCGTCCATCTTGAAACTGCCGGCGCGCACGGGGTAGTTCAGCGCGAAATGGAGATCGTGATAGAGGTTGGCGCCGGTCGAGACGATCCAGTCCACAAAGCCGGCCTTGATGAGCGGAACCAGCGAGGAGCAGCCCAGGCCTGCGGGCGTCAGCGCGCCCGACAGGCTCATTCCGACGGTTACGTCCGGCCCGAGCATCTTCTCGACGAATAACTGGCAGCCTTCCTTCAACCGCGCCGAGTTATAGGCGAGGAACGTGTCATCCACGATCGCGGTGAGCTTCTCTTTGCCGGTGAGATTTTTCGGCAGAATGCGCTGGCCGGAGAGGTATTTCTCCCGGTTCGGGCACTTCTTTCTCTTGAGCCATTCGGGGGTTTCCGAGAGGTCTTCGCGGTAGCGGCGCTGTGGCTTCTCACTTTTTGCCATGGTTCGGTTGCTGGTCCTTTGCGATGGCACGCGGCCAGATATTCTAGTGTAGAGGATCTTGGTGTGACGTTTATGACAGACCCGCGGACTGCGACGGACGAGACGCCCGCCGCACTCGGCTTCGCTATGCCGGCCGAATGGGAGCCGCACGAAGCCACCTGGCTCGCCTGGCCACACAACCCGGCCGACTGGCCGGACAAGCTCGATGCGATTCGTTGGGTCTATGGCGAGATGGTCCGCAAGATCGGGACCGGCGAAGCGATCCGCATGCTGGTCAACTCAAAGGACGCGGAAAAGCGGGCGCGCTCGTATCTGACTCGCGCGGGAGCGGATCCGGAGCGAGTCGAGTTCATCGTGCATCCTACCAATCGCGGCTGGATGCGCGACAGCGGCCCGGTATTTGTTCGGGGCGGCGGCCAGACGGCGATCGTTCATTTCCACTTCAACGCCTGGGCGAAGTACTCCGATTGGGAAAAAGACCGCCGCGTGCCGGAGGTTGCCGCACGGCGTCTCGGCAAGCGGCTGTTTCAAGCCCGATCGAATGGGCGCGATGTCGTCCTCGAAGGCGGCGGCATCGATGGGAACGGCCGCGGAACGCTGCTCTCGACCGAAGAATGCTACCTGGATACGAACACGCAGGTACGAAACCCAGAGCTCGGCCGGAAGGAGATCGAGCGTGTGTTTCGGGAATACCTCGGCGTGACGAACGTCTTCTGGCTGGGCGGCGGCCTGGTGGGCGACGATACGCACGGGCATGTCGATGACCTCTGCCGTTTCGTGAACCCGAAGACCGTCGTGCTCATCCGGGAAGACGACCCGAAAGACGTCAACTACCGGCCGCTGGCCCAGAACTGGGAGCGCATCCAGGATTTCCGGCTGGAGGATGGCTCGAAGCCGGAGGTCGTGGCGCTGCCGATGCCCGGCGCTCTCTTTTTCGATGGAGACCGCCTGCCCGCCAGCTATGCGAACTTCTACATCTCCAATGCGGCGGTGCTCGTCCCGACGTTCAACGATCCGCATGATCGGGTGGCGCTCGGCATTCTGGGCGAGCTGTTCACAGACCGGCAGGTGGTGGGCATTCACGCGGTCGATCTGGTGCTCGGATTCGGCACGCTGCACTGCCTCACCCAGCAGCAGCCGGCGGGGTAGGTCGGCGCTTCGCGCCACGGCAGCGCTAAAAGACTACGCCAAGGTTCCGTCGAGAATGCCTTGGCGGATGGCTCGCCGATCCACAAACACGCGGCGTGAACGGCGCGCCTCACCGATCCGCAGGTTTGTCTGGTGCCATCGCTGGAAGGCCACGGCGACATTCTTGATCCTCGGCGGCGCTTCCCTGTCCGGGTTGAGGATAGACTCAGCAATTTGCCGCGCATCCCCATCACCGAGCCGGTCCATCATGGCCTTCAGTTCCGCCGGGTGTGCTTGCAACAGCTTGGACGACTGTGCGATTAGGGCTAAAGTGGAGGATTCCTTTGGAGTCAGGGCAACCATGCTGGTCGGACTATATCGCACTTTCTTCGAGTTGTCCATCCTGCCTCTAGTTAACGCCATGCTGCCACCCTCCTTATCGACGCCCAACAACGAAACTTTATCGGCGCCCCGTAGCGGCAGACGCACGTTCCGGTTTGCGGGTTCTCTTCTTTCCCGATGTCGCCTTTTTCGTTGGAGCGTCTGGTATTTTCATGAAATGAACGCCCGACAGGCTGGGGCACCCACACAGGGCCTGCCTGCCGTCCGCGGACCACTCATCAGCGTCCTGAGCGCACAATGATAGGACCATGGCGTCTTTCCGCGCCGGCAATTCGAACTGCCGCATGTCGGTGCCATCTTTCCAAAGCACGACCACGCGACCACGATCCTGCGTTCCCGCTGCCGGACGGCTGATTTCGGACATGCCCAGACTGGTCAGGCAGAGCACGCTGCTACCGGGGTCGTCGGCCAAGGTGGTCGCGTGCCGGGCCGCCCATCTCCCGCTTATCTGCGGACCATCCATAAGCAGGGCAATTACGAGATCCGGCCCCACTGCTCGCACCAAGTCGCCCACTGGATCCGGCCGAGCCAGATCCTCGCAGATCAACACGCAGAGGGTAAGGTTCGACAGAATCGAAAAAAAGAACAACCGCCTGTCTCCGAGCTTAACATGCTCCCACCACGCTCGAGACAGTTCAAGGCTGCCACCGACCCCGTACTGTTGAATCTGGGGCCGGTCCAGCTTCCAACGGTGGTGTTTCGCCTGGCTGAACAGATTCAGCGACGGAACGTACACCCGAACCTCATTTAGGGCGTGAACGGCGTGGGCTGAAGGTCTGCCAACACCGGCCAGCACCAAGACATTATATTTAGCCAGCCGTCTTGTGACTGCCGCGAACTGCTTTTCAGTCAGCGCCAGTTCCGGGAAGACGACCATGTCGATCGGCCCGACCTCCTGGGTCGCCTGCTCAAGCAAGAGCCCGATTCGTTCGGCGAAATCCGGTTCGTTGCCGTCGGTTGCGAAGCAGAAGTACCCAAAGTCCTCCTCCGACATATTCGCCATCTCGTGCTCAACGGGCTGACTCTCCCGGAACTGCGAGGGTACGACACGAAGGGGCCACGGAACGAGCAGCAGGTTGACCGTTGGATTATCCGCGTCTGCCCGCGCGGCCTGTACCCACTGCGGCGTGACCTCCGCCCCTTCATGAATCGCCAGAAACATCGACAAGGATCGTGCGTTCAGCCCCTTCTGGGGCGTATGCATCTTCGGCAGAACGCGGACCCGGCTTGCGTCGATCTCGTCGCATAGTGTCGCGCCGCGCTCGTCCTCCTGTAGCTTATATGCGGCCGTTTGGAGGAACAGAAACTCGCGAAGTGCGGATGCCGGCCACTCCTCCTGGAGCGGTGAGCCGACGCCCTCGCAAGCCTCGTCCGCAATCGCGCAAAGTTCCAGCAGAGCCTGGCAAAGCCCGAGGTGCGATTCTAAGCGGAGATCCTCTATCGGAACCGGGAATCCCTCCCTGATCTGCTGCCATCGGAGTTGAATGAGCTTGCTTAATGGCTTTCTCTTGATATACCCGAGACGCCAGTTGAGGCCTTCTTTCGTGACATCCTTTGCCCAAGCTTGCAGACTCTCCTTATTCCTGAGCTTCCGGTCCGGTGGCCAGTCGCTCAGAACCTGGCAGTACGCACCGGATCTCTGGAGCACATACAGGCAGAGCGCGAAGGCATCCGGGGGCCAAAGAGGCAACTCCTGGTTTCCAGGGTCGGCCATCCGCGGTAGGAGCCAGCATATCAGGTCTCCCACGGTAACCTTGCCGCTGGGTACAGATGCCCCCACTGCCTTTGTGGGCTTTCCCGATCGCGTGTACTTAGTCTGTAGGTGCGCCATGCGGGTTCAGTTCACCGTTCGGCGCGTGCTGCGCGACACACCGGCGATGCCGTAGCGCCGCTAACGCGCTTGGCAAGGTGCCCTGCCCGGACAGCACGGTCGAGATGAAGGCGATCCCAGGCGGACATAAACCGAATATTCTATCCGATTCGGCAGGAACATGGTTCCTAAAGGTTCCACTATGGGAACCAGACGTGAACCCGAAGACCGTCGTGCTCATCCGGGAAGACGACCCGAAGGACGTCAACTACCGGCCGCTGGCCCAGAACTGGGAGCGCATCCGGGATCTCCGGCTGGAGGATGGCTCGAAGCCGGAGGTCGTGGCGCTGCCGATGCCCGGCGCGCTCTTCTTCGATGGAGACCGCCTGCCCGCCAGCTATGCGAACTTCTACATCTCCAATGCGGCGGTGCTCGTCCCGACGTTCAACGATCCGCACGATCGGGTTGCGCTCGGCATTCTGGGCGAACTGTTCACAGACCGGCCGGTGGTGGGCATTCACGCAGTCGATCTGGTGCTCGGATTCGGCACGCTGCACTGCCTCACCCAGCAACAGCCAGCGGTGTAGGTCAGTCGGCTGAAACATCCCTGCCACTATAGACTTACCTGCTTTGCGCGGAGCGTTTCGCGGCTGATCTGGTATACTTGGAATGCATCTGGTTTTGCGCCGGAAAACTCCTCATCTGCCCACTGGAGCAGGTAGAAGTCCTGCCGCAATGCCGCGTATCATGGAAAGGAGCACTATGAAGAACATTTTCGTCGGCAACCTGGACTTCTCGGCGACAGAGGATGAAGTGCGGGCCTTATTTGAGGAATTCGGCGCGGTGGAGCGTGCAGCCATCGTGAAGGATCGGGACACCGGGCGGTCACGCGGCTTTGGTTTTGTAGAAATGACCGTCAACGCGGAAGCGGATTCGGCCATCGCGGCGCTTAACGGACGAGAGTTAAACGGGCGTCCTCTCAAGGTGAATGAGGCCCTCCCGAAGGGAGAGGGCGGCCGCGGCGGATCAAGGGGCGGCGGCTTCGAGCGCAAACGCCGCGAGCCGCGCTGGTAGTCACCGTTTCCGCGGCAGGTTGCACTATCTGGGGCGCACCCTTGCGCCCGTCTTTTAGGAGTGTGCGTATGGCAGGACGCGGCAGAACAAGCTTTCAAAAAAGACAAAAAGAGCAGCTTCGGCTTGAGCGCCGACAACAGAAGGCCGCACGAAAGCAGGAGCGAAAGACGAATAAGGACACCGGGATCGAGACCCCGGACGATGGCATTGAGGCGATGGACGTCAGTTCCGAGCCGGAATTCACCCCCAGCGAAGAACTCAATCCCGCCGGCGGACTCCTTCGTAGCGGCCCCGACGCCGCCGGACCTCGCTGACTCATGGCCTGACCCCGGCCCCGTCCGGAAGACCCGGTGCGGTGCCGGTTCCGGATCTTCCGACGGGGTGGACTATCCCAGTTTTTCCTTGAAGAGCTGACTGATGGCGGCGGGATTGGCCTGCCCGCGGCTCGCCTTCATAGCCTGTCCCACCAGAAAACCGAGCACAGTGGTCTTGCCGCTCTTGTATTGCTCGACTTGCTTCGGATTCGCGGCGAGCACATCGTCCACGATCTTCGCCAGTGCGCCGGCATCGGTGATCTGCTTGAACCCTTCCCGCTCGATGATCGCGCGCGGCGATTCTCCGCTCGCGAACATTTTCGAAAAGACCTCTTTCGCCTGCTTGCCGGAAATTTCGCCCTGTGCAATAAACGACAGCAGCTCGCCGAGCTGTTCGGCTGCGACCGGCGACTCGGCAATCTCCTTCCCGGCTTCCTTGAGCGCCGCCGCCAGGTCGCCCATCACCCAGTTGGCAGCCGCCCGCGGATCTCCCGAAGCCGAGGCCGCCCGCTCGAAGTATTCGCTCATCTCGCGCGTGAACGTGAGGACTTGCGCGTCGTATTCCCGCAGCCCGTAGACCTCCACGAAACGCCTCCGCCGCAGCGCCGGCAACTCCGGCGTCTCGCTCCGGACCCGTTCCCGCCACGCGTCGCTGATGCGCAGCGGGACGAGGTCGGGCTCCGGAAAGTATCTGTAGTCGTGGGCGTGTTCCTTCGACCGCATTCCCGCCGTTTCGCCCGTATCCGGGTTGTATAGTCTGGTCTCCTGCTCCACTGTGCCGCCGCTTTCGAGGAGCGCGACCTGCCGCGCGATCTCGTAGTCGAGCGCCAGCTTGAGGAAGCGGAACGAGTTCAGGTTCTTCACCTCGGCCCTGGTGCCGAACCGCTCCTGTCCGAGCGGGCGGACGGACACATTGGCGTCGCACCGCAGATGCCCCTTCTCCATGTCGCAGGTCGAGACCTGGATGTATTGCAGCACCAGCTTGAGCTCGGTCAGATACGCATAGGCTTCCTCGGAGCTTCGCAGATCGGGGTCGCTCACGATTTCGATGAGTGGAGTGCCGCTGCGGTTCAGGTCCACGCAGGTGTACCGGTCGGAATCGCGAAAACCATCGTGCAGGCTCTTGCCCGCATCGTCTTCCAGGTGTACGCGGGTCACGCCGATTCTCTTCGTGCCGCCGTCAAGCGCGATCTCGACGAAGCCGTGTTCGGCCACCGGCAGCTCGTACTGGCTGATCTGATAGCCCTTGGGGAGATCGGGGTAGAAATAGTTCTTCCGGGCGAAACGCGAGAACGGGCGCACCTGGCAGTGGATCGCCATCCCGGCCTTCATCGCCATTTCCACCGCTGCGCGGTTCAGCACGGGCAGCGCCCCCGGCAGGCCGAGGCAAACCGGACAGACATTGGTGTTCGGCGGCGCGCCGAAGCCGGACGGGCAGGCGCAGAAAAGTTTCGATCGCGTCGCCAGTTGTACGTGGACCTCCAGGCCGATCACCGGTTCATACTTGGCCAGGAGCTCGGGCGTAACCATGGGCACTGTCACGGAAGACATATCTTTATCATTATCCACTGGGGTGGTGTGCGCGACTGCGGGCAGCTTGCGCGTCCCGCGGCCCATGCCCGACAATAGACGTTTACTCCCATGGCTAAGGAATACGACCTCACCCCTCGACGTGTGCCGCGCCTCGAGACGCGGCTGCGAAAAATCGCGACGGATTTGCCCGTGCCCGAGTCGCTCGCGATGCTCGAAACGCTCGCCCGGATCGAGCCGCTCGCCATGCGCGGCCAGCCTCCCATTGTCTGGGACCACGCCGATGGTTTCCAGGTGTGGGACGCTTGGGGGAATTGCTGGATCGACTGGTCCTCGGGCGTGCTCATCGCCAACGCGGGCCACGGACGCCAGGAAATCCGCGACGCGATTACCGAACAAGCGGCGCATAAGCTGCTCACCAGCTACTGCTTCCCGAACGAGGCGCGCTACCGGCTGCTGGAACGGCTGGCCCCGCTGCTGCCGGCCCCGCTCGAAAAGATCTTTCTTCTGACGACCGGCTCGGAAGCCGTCGAGTGCGCGATCAAGCTTTGCCGCACTCACGGCACCCGGCAGGGCGGCCGCTCCAAGCACGTGATCGTCTCCTTCACGAACGCGTTTCATGGCCGCACGCTGGGCGCGCAACAGGCGGGCGGCATCCCCGCACTGAAGGAATGGATCGTCAATCTCGATCCCGGCTTTGTGCAGGTCCCGTTCCCCGACGGAATCTGGAGTGACGAGGCCGGCTTCGAATCGTTCGAGCGGCAGTTGCGCGACCTCGGTGTCGAGCCGCGGAATGTGGCCGGAGTGCTGCTCGAAACCTATCAGGGCGGCACCGCGGCGTTCGCCCCCAAGCCGTACATGCAGGCTCTGAGGCAGTGGTGCACGGGCCACGAAGTGCTGCTGGTTTGTGACGAAGTGCAGGCCGGTTTCGGCCGCACCGGGACCATGTGGGGTTTCGAGCACTACGGCATTGTTCCCGACCTCGCCACATTCGGAAAAGGATTCTCCTCCTCGCTGCCCATTTCAGCCGTCGCGGGCCGCGCGGACGCGATGGACCTCTTCGGTCCGGGCGCCATGACTTCGACCCACACCGGCAACCCGGTCTGCTGCGCCGCGGCCCTGGCATCGCTCGAGTTAATCCTGAAGGAAGGATTGGTGAAGAACGCCGAAGCCATGGGCGCCCTGCTGCACGGCAAGCTGGAGGCGGTCAAGTCGCGCCACCCGCAGCTCGGGTTCCTCGCTGGCAAAGGCCTGGTTGCGGGGCTCATTTGCGTTCGCCCCGGCACGAGGACGCCGGATGGCGAGCTGGCCTGGGATATCGTCCGCCGCAGCATCGAAAAAGGCGTGTTGATGTTCAGCCCCGTGGGCAACCTCGGCTCCACGATCAAAATCTGTCCGCCGCTGGTGATCACTCGCGAAGCCATCGAAGAGAGCACCGGGGCTTTCGAAGAAGCCGTCGCGGAAGCGGTTGCCGGGCGCAAGGCCGCGACCGTATGAGCGCGGCGCCGCAGGTCACCATCATCGGCGGAGGCATGATCACCCACGATCAGCTGCTGCCTTCGCTCTACCAGTTGCAGAGGAACGGAGTAGTCGGGGAGATCTCGATATGCGCCTTAAACGGACGCCCGCTCAAGGCGCTCGCCGGGTCCCCGGCGATCCGCCGGGCGTTCCCGGACCAGTCCTTCCAGCCGTTCCCGGATTTCTCGAAAGATCTCGGTACCGGCTATCCCGATCTTTACAAGGAAGTGCTCAGCCGCATGCCGGCCCGCAACATCGCCGTGGTAGCGGTGCCCGACAACCAGCACTTCGAAACGATCCTGGCCGCGCTCCGTGCGAACCAGCACGTGCTGGCCGTGAAGCCGCTGGTGTTGAAGGCGTCCGATGCCGCCGAAATCGAGCGCGAAGCGTTCGCGCGCGGCTTGCTGGTCGGCATCGACTACCACAAGCGCTTTGACGACCGGAGCCTGATGGCCCGCGTCAAGTACCGGCAGGGTTTGTTCGGCGAGTTTCGGCTCGGCACGGCGACCCTGTTCGAAAAGTGGTATTACCGCCATTCGAATTTCCAGAACTGGTGCACGGTGGAGCGGTCCGACGCATTCACCTATATCGGCTGCCACTACGTGGACCTGGTGCATTTCATTACCGGCCTTCTACCTTCTTCCGTCAGCCTCTACGGCGTTCGCGACCGCTACCCGAATGGAAACGAAGGGTTTCTCTGGACGGACGCGCGGGTCATCTGGGCGGGCGGCGCGTGCCTCAATGTGCAGAACGGACTAAGCTTCCCAGATGCGGCGCCCGGCGGGAACACGCAGGGGATGACCCTCTACTGCGCCAATCGGGACAGCGGCGGCCTGATCAAACACGACGATCAATACCGCGGGATGAAGTACTCCTACGTAGAGGCTCCCCAGGCTCCCGGCGCGACGCAGTACGCCGAGCCGAGCCCCGATTATTTCCAGTACGTGGATCTCGGCGGGCCGGGTCTGGCGCCGGTCGGCTATGGTTACCGGTCGGTCGCTGAGATCGTCCGCGCCGCCCTTCGCGTGGAGCAGGCTGGACCGCTTGAAGCGCGGCAGAAGGCGCTCAAGGCGGTCGACGAAACCGGGATCATTGCCACTCCGGCGAACAGCCACTACAACGAGCTGGTGGTCGAGGCGGGGCGGCTTTCGCTGCTCCACCACGGCCGCGAAGCCGTCATCGACTACGGCGGAACCGGTTCCGTGCGTCTGCGCGACTGAAGACCCCAGCAACGCCCCAGCGAAGACTTCGCCCTGAGGATCGGGAAGTAGTTCCGTTTAAACGAGTTACCTCTCAAGAATCTACCGGCCCAGTACAGGGGCATATTCGGATCTTGACACCTGCAATTCCTTGTACTACATTATATTAAGGCATGTTCACGCCCGCGCTGGGGGAGAGCGACAAGATGGAGAATCCCACACGAACGCTGTTCGAAGAGCAGACCGGGGAGGGAATCGCGACCCGCGTCCCAGGTTCGAGTTTGACCCAGGCGCAAAAGGAAGCGACCATCCAGAAGTGGGCCGATTGGATTTTGAAGCAGCGGGAAGACGCTGCCCAGTCCAAGTTGCCTGAGGGCCGCGCGCGGACCAAGCGCGCTGAGCCGGGCGCCTGAGCAAGGAAGGCGGCCTCGATTCCGGCGGACTCAGGCTGTGCCGGAGTTCGCCGATGATGGGATCAGCTTCCCTTCCACGCCCCAGTCGGCGCCGTTCTCGGCTGCCCTGAGCAGCCGGGAGACGATCTGGTTGGAGGGCAGGTTCGACTCCACGAAATCCACGCCTTCGGCGGTAATCACAATATCGTTGGAGGTTTCGTCGCGCCGAGCCAATCTTTTATCCCGGAGGTACCAGATGGTGAACTCCAGGTGCTCCCGCGGCAGAGACATCTTGGACTCAAGGTCCAGGAGCGAGAGCCCGGCACGGTCCGGGCTGGCCTTGCGGCGATTGTAAAGCAGGCAAAGAGCTCCGAGGCGGCGATTGATCTCGGCGTCGATGCCGACGACAAAATCCTTTAGTTCGAACACCGGCAGCGGCTCGGTGTTCTTCTGCTCCAGTTCAGCGTTGTAGACCGCGCGCTGCGCGGGGTCCGAGAGTACCGTGTACGCCTTCTGCAAACGCATGAATTTGTCCGTATCCCCCGTCTCTGGATTGTCGGGGTGGTAGCGTGCCGCGAGCATGCGGTAGACCCGCTGGATTGTGGCAATCTCAGCATGCGGGCTGATCTGCATCATTTCGTAATAGTCAATGAAGTTGTCCATCTGTGACATCCAGATTACACGATCTGACCCGCCCCGGAGCGGTAAAAAAGGGGATACGCCTGTGCGCCTCCGTAAGCCCAACATTCTGCGCAGCCAGCCCGGCGCGTCCCCGGATTTTTCGCCCAACCACCCGCCGCGCTCAGTGTGCTACCATCCTGATCTTGGAGCGCTTATTACCGCGCCCCTGACCCCCAACAACTAGGGAGTTCCCAGAGTGAAAGTCTACGAGAGCAGGGAGATTCGGAACGTAGGTTTGATCGGACACGGCCACAGCGGGAAAACCTCGCTGGCCGCCGCCTTCCTCTACACCGCCGGGGCCACGAACCGGATGACGCGGGTCGACGAAGGGAACACGATCACCGACTTTGACGACGAGGAAGTGCAGCGCAAAGTGACGATCTCCACCGCGATCGCTGTTGCGGAATGGCAGAAGTCCAAGATCAATCTGCTCGACACGCCGGGTTTCAACATCTTTATCAACGACACCCAGGCGGCCCTGGTGGCGGCGGACGCGGCGCTCGTGTTGGTGGACGGTGTGGCGGGAGTCGAAGTCCAGACCGAAAAAGTGTGGGGATTTGCGGAGGACTACCAACTGCCGCGGGCCGTCGTCATCAACAAGCTCGACCGCGAGCGCGCCAGCTTCGAGCGCGCCATCGAGAGCGTTCAGTCCAATTTCGGCCGGACCGCCGTACCGGTCCACTTGCCGATTGGCTCCGAGCGCGAGTTCCGCGGCGTGGTCGATCTGATCACGATGAAGGCTTACACCTACACGGCGGACGGCGACGGCAAGGGCAGGGAAGAGAGCATTCCAGCGGATATGGCCGATGCCGCCCAAAAGGCGCACGACGCGCTGATCGAAATGGTAGCGGAAGGCAACGATGCCCTGCTCGAAGAGTTCTTCGATAAGGGATCGCTCTCGCCCGAGCACATGACCGAAGGCCTGCGGCAGGCAGTGCTCGACCAGCGAGTCTTTCCGGTCGTGTGCGCCGGAGCGCTACATAATATTGGCAGCGACCTGCTACTGAACTTCATCACCGACTATCTGCCCGCTCCGGTGGCCCGCGGTGAGGTCCGGGGCAAGAACGGCGATCAGGAGGTTTCCCGGAAGCTCTCCGACTCCGAGCCGGTTTCTGCTTTTGTATTCAAGACGATAGCCGATCCTTTCTCGGGACGCGTATCCTACTTCAAGGTCTACTCCGGCGTTCTGAAAAACGATGCCAACCTCTCGAACACGCGAACCAACGGGACGGAGCGCCTGGCGCACATCGGCTGCCTGATGGGCAAGACCATCCAACCGGTTACCGAATTGCACGCGGGAGATATCGGCGCCGTCGCCAAACTGAAAGAGACGTTGACCGGCGATACGCTGTGCGACAAGGCCGCGCCGATCGAGTACCCGCCGGTGAAACTGCCCGAGCCTTCCATCGCATATGCAATAGAAGCGAAGTCGCGTCAGGACGAGGACCGGCTGGGCAACGCGGTCCAGCGCATTCTCGAAGAGGACCAGTCTCTGCGGTTCTACCGCGATCCGCAGACCAAGGAGTTCCTGCTCGCCGGCAGCGGCCAGCAGCACGTCGAAGTGATCGTGAGCCGGCTGAGAAAACGCTACAACGTGGACGTGAATCTCAAAGCGCCAAAGATTCCGTATCGTGAGACGATCCGCGGAAAGGCCGACGTGCAGGGCCGCCACAAAAAGCAGACTGGCGGTCACGGCCAGTTCGGCGACTGCTGGATCAAGATGGAGCCGCTTCCCCGCGGCGGCAACTTCGAGTTTGTCAACGACATCTTTGGCGGGTCCATCCCCAAGAACTACATCCCCGCCGTGGAAAAAGGCATCATCGAGACCGCCGCGAAAGGCTACCTGGCCGGGTATCCCGTGGTCGATTTCAGGGTCACCGTTTACGACGGCTCTTATCACGACGTGGACTCTTCGGAGCTCTCGTTCAAACTCGCGGCGCGGAAGGCGTTCAAGGCCGCCATGGAGCAGGCCAAGCCAGCGCTGCTCGAGCCGATCATGAACGTCGAAATCCAGGCGCCGGTGGAGTACGCCGGCGACCTGATGGGCGACCTGAACAGCCGCCGCGGGCGGATAGCAGGCATGGACACTCGCGGAGGCACCCAGATCATCCGGGCGCAAGCACCCATGGCCGAGATGCTGAACTACCAGAACGATCTGATCTCGATGACCCAGGGCCGCGCCTCCTTCACCATGGAGTTTAGCCACTACGATTTCGTCCCTCAGCTCCAGGCCGACAAGGTCATCGCGGCGGCCAAGGCGGCGAAGACCGGCGAAGAGGAAGAGGAAGAGTAGGCCCCGGCGGCATGTATCGCAGCATGCCGCCAAGTGTTACCAAGGTACTGTGATTCTCAGCCAGCAGTCACCGCAACAAAGGATGGGGTGCCGTTCTTGCAGTTAAAGCGACTCTTTGAGACTCTATAGGGGGCACATCGAGGGGGCACCTCGGCTTCATGGAACTCAGACAGGCGTGCAGTTCCGGTCTCGAATCTAAATCAGCCGCCGGCATCAAGGTTCTTTGTGTCATACCCGCCCGCGGGGGATCGATGAACGCTTCTCTTCAGAGTTTCCGGCTGCTGGTGGGGAAGCCGCTGCTGGCCTATACGGCCGAGACCGCACTGGCCGCGGCGCGCCTGTCGAAAGTGGTCCTGAGCACGGACGATGAGGACGTTGCGGAGGTCGGGCGCCGCTGCGGGCTCGAGTCACTTGCTCGTCCGGTCGAACTGTCGCCCGAGGACGCCGGCGTGCAGAGGGTCGTCCAGGACGCCGTCCGGAGGCTCGAAGCGGCGGGCGATTCCTGCGATGCGGTGTGCATTCTGGATCCGGCCAGCCCGTTCCGGCGGCCGGAAGATATCGACCGGTGCATCGAGTTGCTGGAACGTTCGGGCGCCGATTGCGTCGCCACGGTGATTCCAGTGCCTCGGGAGTGTCACCCGCACAGCGTTTATTTTCAGAAGCCCGGCGGGTGGCTCACGCCGGGCGCCAATCGATCCGTGCCGGTTGGCTGCCCGGAGGATCTTCCGCCAGCTTTTCGCTATGACGGGTCCGTTTGCGTCATTCGGCGCGACGCCCTCATGAACCGGACGGGCCTGTTCGAGGGACGGACGGCCGGCTATGTCGTGGACCCGGTCCGCCAAGTGAACCTCGAGCGCCCCGAGGACTGGGGCCGCGCCGAGCGTATCGCCAAACTCGGAACGCACCAGGCGACGGCCGGCCGGATCGCCCCGCTGCCGGGTCCGCGGTGGAACTTTCCAGCCGGGTGGGCGGCGCCGCCCATCGCCGATCCGCTGGTCCCGGCCGGTGTTGCCTTGTGGAAGGGCGCGCTCGGCTCTTCGGCCGCCGCGCCAGGGAAATACCGGGAGCCGGTACGTAAGGCGGCGGACCCGCGCTGCCACGAGTCCCGGACGCCTTTCGGAATCCGCGAAGCCCTGCTTCCGGCGGAACGTGCGCTCGCGGCACACGAACGCCTCGATCCGATTCCGCCTACATTGGTGGTCCCGCGGTCACAACCGGGCCGGGCGCCGGCGGTTTCCAGGATCGAGAATCCGTTCCGGCCGCACGCGGAGCTGCTGCCGGGCATTCAAACCGCCGAGACTCCGGTGATGGCCGCACTCGCGGGACGGCGGATCGGAGCATCCGGACTCAAGCCGGCATCCGAGCCCGGCAGGCGCGAAAACGGCGGGGGCTCTCACGTGCGCCGAGTGGCGGTGCAGGTTCAGTTTACCGAGCCAGTGGGAAAAGGCGCGCACACCGTGCAGACGGTGCGACCGTTCCGGCTCCCGGTGGCGGCATTCGGGCCAACACCCACGAACCGCGCGCTAACCCGGACAATGCCGCAGGCTCCCTCAGCGCTCGCTTTCTTCCGGGCTTCGCGGCCCCCGGAGCCGGCTTCGGGCGACTTCGCCGCGCGCGAACTACTGGTCTACACTCCCGCGTTCCGGCGCGAGGGCGGTTTGCTGAGCCAGCCGGCGAAGTCAGTGACGACGCGAGTCGAAGTTTTCAACACGCACCACACGAAGTTGCCCGGCGCACTGCCTCTGAGGTTCGTGCATCCGGTAGCCGGAGCGCCGCCGGCCCTGATGTGGAGTCGCTGGCGGGCCAGCGCCACAACGCGGATGGCGGAAGGTTGGGCGCTCTCCGGACGGGAATCGACGGTCATTGCCTTCGGGTCCATCGAGTCGCGGCCGCACGGGGTTGCGTGGCCGACCGCGAGGACGTTCCTGCTTCGACGTCAGCCCGAACGGCCGGCCAAGGCGGGGATACGGGAGAAGATCGATCCGTGCGAGGGGCAGGTATTTCCGGCGCTCGCGGCCACGATCCCCTCTTCTGCGGGTTTCCGAATCCGCTTGCAGGAAGCGCCGATGACGAAGGCCGCGGCGCCGTCGATCCGGACCGATACCCGAACGCTGGCCGGCGCCCGGCCTCGGGCCGCCGAATTCCCGGGCTCCGGCGAGCCCCTACAGACACCGATTTTTCACGCCGTTCTGAAGATCGCGCGGATGCCACAGGGAGTGTTCCACTACCTCGAGATCGAGGACTACGACGACCACGGAACCCGGGAGCGCGCGCCGCACTACGGGGCCGCGCCGCTCATGCGGGATTCGGGCTGTGACGTCCGCTTGCGCGCCTGCCTCGCCGCCGCCGGCTACCGCGCCGTCCCCGCGGAGCCGCACCGAGGCATGACCGCACTACCCCGGACGTTCGGGGAGCTCCGGCGTGCGCCGCAGGTGACCCTTGAGAACAACCGAACCGGCATCGCCGCCATGGACTTCGCAGCAATCGCCGCGGCCAGCTCGCCGCGCTGGCGCTTGTCCCTGAAGAAGACGGGAATCTTTACGTAGTGGTCTCGTCTTGCGTGGGGCATTCCTCCCTGATTGCGCCAGACCTCCCGGTCCGGCATCGGCGGGACGTGGACATCCCGCGCAGGCGTGGATATCCGAGGAAGTGGGCGGTCGAGCGAGACAAGTGGGGTGGCAGATGAGTGATAACCTGAAATACCGTGTCTTTCCAAAAGAGGTGGATATCAAACCGATTCCTCAGGCTGACTCGATTCCGCTCGAATCGGTCGTGGCTTTTGGCGCCTGTGTTTGGTTGGGCGTGTCAGGGGGATTGGACCGCGGTTCATCTGTACTAATTGGCGTCCTCGCTGCTGTCGTTGTTGTCGCAGCGGTGACATCGTCAGTTCGCGGCGGCAGAATATCCGAAAAGCAAAGGACAAAGGCCAAACAAACAAAGCAAAGCATCGAATATGCGAATCGAAACGCGATTAGCTCTGCTGAAGGCGAGGCGCAAGGGATCACGTTTCATCTGTCGAAGACCCATGAATCATCTTCGGCTCTCGCAAGCGAGTTGCCGCAGCACCTCAATTCTGCGGCAGACTGGCTCCGGCACGCGGAGAAGGAATTCAGGGACAACGCCTTCGGTCCTTTTTGGGATGCCGTTGAAAATGCGGCGCAGCACCTAGCCGAATTCGACGGTAAGGCCAAGCAGCTGTGTCGAGCCCACACCTTCCCCTCGTTTCCTTTGAACGACGCCAATCTTCCCAGCCCATCGTCCGTCGTAAGTGAATTACGCCGAGTAGTTCGGATGGGGCGAACAACTTTCAGTTTGCCAATATATGGGGGAATTCAGGGTTTGTAGTGGGCGTCGGCCATCTCCGAGAGCGGCATGCGACAATTTCGGGGATGCAAGACCATGAACTTTATCGGCGCATTCTCGGAATCGAGGCTCCTTGGTACGTGGACGC
>Ga0326727_10002006_pt1 | contig 72135 bp, 60 predicted proteins | sample MB2enrmetagenome_FD_207643 | JGI IMG/M metagenome (GOLD analysis project Ga0326727, IMG submission 207643) | Lab enriched peat soil microbial communities from McLean, Ithaca, NY, United States - MB29MY | ecosystem: Environmental > Terrestrial > Soil > Wetlands > Peat | place: USA: New York... | reverse complement strand
ACGGCGCGCTGTGCTTGGCGTGGGAGAAGCGACGCCACGCATCGCGTTGGAACGTGGTGTTCTGCGACGGCCATACCGAACACCACAGCACCCGGGAGCTATTTGACAAAACGCAGGACAACGTAATGAAACGCTGGAACCGGGACAACCTGCCGCACCCGGAGAACGCGGCGAACGTAGGCCGCTAGAGCAGCCGGCCCTCCCCGGTCGCAGGGCGGTGAGAGAGCGCCCCGCAACCCATCGCCGCCACCCACGGCAATCCCCCCACCGCCGCCCCTGGCGGGGGGGTACCTTTTTTGGCGCCCTCCACAGCCGCGCCGAATTCTGCTGAAAGGGTTGCGATTTCGATCCCTCCGGCGGTCCCACCCTGCGCCTCACCACTTTCGGCGGCAGCATCTGGCGCGGACCGGCGGAGCCCATTCCCTGACTGTAGGAGACGACGTGAGGAGTCGTAATTAGGGCGCAATTAAAGTTGACTGTGGCAGCAGGCCTGCTAAAAGAGGAGCGTGTCCGTTCAAAAAACGAACGTGACGGTGTCAGAAGACAGATTGTCCGTGTAGAACCAGACTAAACGACATTCAGTGATCCTGCCGGGATGCAGTCCTCCGCACTTAGTTTTCTTGAGCAGACTTGAGTATATGAACCAGAATCGGCTTTTCGTGGGCAACTTGTCTTACCAGACAACGGAAAATGACCTGCGGGATTACTTCTCGCAGGCGGGTGTGGTTACTTCGGTCAATCTCATGCTGGACAAGGTCACGGGCAGGTCACGGGGTTTTGCCTTTGTCGAATACGGCACTCCGGATGAGGCCAACAAGGCCGTCGAGCAGCTTCACAGCCAGGAGTTCCAAGGCCGGACGCTGACCGTCAACGTGGCGCGCCCGCGCCAGGAACGGGCCCCCCGTTGGAGCGGCAGCGCTCGCGCCGACGCCCAGGGCAGCCAGTAATGCCAGCCGCCCGACAACTCTGCCAGTAAATGAGTTTGACACGCGAACGGGTCAAACGTAGTATGGTCGAGAATTAACGTTATGGCTGAGAATATCCCCCACATTCCGGGCGGCCCCGTTCCCCCGAAGAAAGAAACCGGCAAGGTCCAACCCAAGAAGGAGACCGTTCGCATCAATTTGCCGCCCAAGCCTTCGGCCGCCCCGACGATCAAACTGCCCACCCTGCCACCCGGCGGGCCGGCGGGCGGCTCGGCCGGGGCTCCGGCCCCGGCGGCGGCTCCGGCCGCTGCCAACGCTCATGCCGCCCCGGCGGCCCCGCGCGCCGTCGCCGCGCCGACGGCGGCCACCGCGGCGCGGCCTGTGCCCGTCGCCGCCGCGGCTCCGCGCCCGATCGCCGCCCCCATGGCCGTCGCCTCGATCAGCATGGTGGACAAGGTCCTGGCCATCGCTGCGGCCATTGTCGCCCTGGCTGCCGTGGCCAGCACGGTTTATATTCGGCTTTTGGAATTGCCGCCCTCTACCTCCGGCGCCGCACCGGAAAAGGCTGCGGCGAGCACGATTCACCTTGCAGCATTGGACCGGCCCCGCTAGCGGAAGCCCGGCCGGCGGTTCCAACAGCCCAACGCATTGCCCTCAACAACGGACGCATTGGTTATGGCAGCTCCCAATATTATCGTATTGACGCAGGAGAGTTTTGCAAAGGAAGTGGTCGAGTCCCCCGGGCCGATCCTGGTGGACTTCTGGGCCGAGTGGTGCGGGCCTTGCAAGATGCTCGCCCCCATCCTCGATGAGTTGGCCGCCGAATACGAGGGCCGGGTCCGCTTCGGCAAGGTGAATATCGACGAACACGCGCCCCTGGCCGCTCAGTTCAACATCCAGTCCATCCCCACCTTGCTCCTCTTCGACAAGGGCCAAGTCACCGACCAACTTGTCGGCCTGCGCAGCAAGAAAGACCTAAAGACCCGGCTCGACCGCCTGGCCGGGTAAGGCATGGCCCGCCATGGCGCTCATCCTCACGCCGGCGCAGTTCTCGAGGCGCTCTTTGTTTTACCAGCAACTGGCTTCGCTGACCGCCGCCGGGCTGGGTCTCATCTCGGCCCTCCAACACCTCGAGAAAAGCCCCCCGGCGCGCTCCTACCGCGGGCCCATCCAACAGATGCTCCGGGAATTGGCCGGCGGTTCCACCTTCTCGGAGTCCCTGCGGCGTCTTGACTCGCGGTGGTTGCCGGAGTTTGACATCGCCCTGCTCCAGGCGGGCGAGCAGAGCGGGCGCCTGGACGCTTGCTTCCGGCTGCTGGCCGATTACTACGCAGAGCGGGCCAGAATTGCCCGCCAGCTCATCGCCGATCTGGCTTACCCTGCTTTTCTGCTTCATTTCGCCGTTTTTATCATCCCCTTCTCGCAGTTTTTCCTGTCCGGCAATTGGGTCAAGTACCTATGCCAGACCTTCGGGGTGCTGCTGCCCATTTATGCGGCCATTGCGCTGGTTGTGTATGCCGCTCAAGGCCGGCATAGCGAGCGCTGGCGCGCCCTGATCGAGCGGCTCCTGCGCCCGGCGCCCATCCTGGGCGCCGCCCGGCGCGACCTGGCCCTGGGCCGATTGGCGGCCGCCCTGGAGGCGCTGCTCAACGCGGGTGTAACCGTGGTCCAGGCCTGGGAATTGGCCGGGGCGGCCAGCGGTTCGCCCGCATTGCGGCGCGCCGTGCTGGCCTGGCGGCCTCTGGTGGATGGAGGCCGGACTCCTGCCGAGACCCTCCGCGCCTCGCCAGAGTTTCCCGAGCTCTTTACCAACCAGTACGCAACCGGGGAGATCAGCGGCCAGTTGGATGACACTCTGAGACGATTGCACGGCTACTACCAGGAGGAAGGTTCTCGCAAGCTCCATGCCGTGGCGCGCTGGGTCCCCCGCGCCATTTACCTCGTGATTGTGCTCCTCATCGCTGGCTTCGTGGTCCGGTCCTGGACCGCCTACTTCCAGCAAATCCGAAACATCGGCGGGTTCTAATCCTATGATCATAGGGGTGCCTAAAGAAATCAAAGGCCAGGAATATCGCGTAGCCTTGTTGCCCTCGGCGGCCTATCAACTGCTTCAACGCGGCCATCAGGTGCTGGTCGAGCGCCAGGCCGGGGCGGGCGCGGGCTATCCTGACGAGGATTATGCCAACGCGGGCGCAACCCTGGTGGACGACCACGCCATCCCGTTTGAAAAGGCGGAGCTGGTGGTCAAGGTCAAGGAGCCGCTGCCCTCCGAATATGGCCTGCTGCGGCGGGGCCAGCTTCTGTTCACCTATTTTCACCTGGCGGCCAACCGCTCGTTGACTGAGGCCCTCATGAAGGCGGGCGTGACCTGCCTGGCTTACGAAACCATCGAGATGAACCGCCGGCTGCCCTTGCTCGAGCCGATGAGCGAGATCGCCGGGCGGATGTCCATCCTGGTGGGCGGTTATTTCCTGGCCAAGCATGTGGGCGGCCGCGGCGTGCTGCTGGGCGGCGTGCCGGGCGTGCTCCCTGGCCGGGTGGTCGTGCTGGGCGGCGGCACCTCGGGCATCAACGCCGCCCGCATGGCCCAGGGCCTGGGCGCGGATGTGACCGTGCTGGAGGTGGACTGGGAACGCATGCGCTTCCTGGACATCACCCTCCACACCGCCCACACCCTCTACTCCAACGAAGCGCACCTGCTCGAACTGCTGCCCTCGGTCGATTTGCTCATCGGCGCCGTGCTTGTCCCGGGCGCCAAGGCCCCCAGGCTCATCCGCCGCGACATGGTCCGCTGCATGCCTGCCGGCAGCGTCCTGGTCGACATCGCCATTGACCAGGGCGGCTGCGCCGAAACCTCCCGCCCCACCACCCACGACCAGCCCGTCTTCGTCGAGGAAGGCGTCCTGCATTACTGCGTGGCCAACATGCCCGGGGCCTACGCCCGAACCGCCACCCAAGCCCTGACCAACGCCACCTACCGCTTCATCGAATGGCTGGCCGATCTCGGCCTGGCCGAGGCCTGCCAACGCCAGCCCGCCTTGCTCAGCGGCATCAACGTCATGGACGGCCGCCTGACGAACAAGGCCGTCGCCGAAGCTCACGGCCTGACCTGGACCAGCCCCGGGCTGTAGCCCCTGTCAGCGCCCGCTGGACCCCGATGTCTTCCTGATTTCGGCGTCGAATTTGCCTGCCACGAAGCTCTTGGACGGATCGGGCAGGCAGAGGTAAATGCTGCCGGCCAGCCGCCCCTTGGCGGCCTGGCGGAAGGCCAGCTTAAGGGCATAGCCTGAGGAGATGTCCTCTTTGCCGCGCTGCTGCCGGTCATCCTCCCAGCGCAAACTCAGGCGCGGCAGAGGAGGCAGGCGCTCGGGGGTGATCTCGATGGTCTTGCCGCTCAACTCCTCACTCCGGCGGGCAAAGAGATGAATTGTCACTCCCATCACGGGCGCCCCGCTGTGCCCTCCCTGGCGCAGGGTCAACTTGCCGCCTTGCAGCGTGGCCTGCTCGCACTTGAAGCCGGCGCCGTTAAGCCTGCCTGCCGCCACGGTTTCGGGAAAAACCGCTTTCGTCAGTGACAGCGTCCATTTGATGTCCGGCGGAACAGGGTAGTTTAACCTGGGAAGGCCCGAAATTGGAGGGTGCCGGGACGCAGTATCGGCCAGGAGCGTTTTATCCAGGACCACCCAGAGGATTGCCCCGGCCGAACCAAGCAGCGCCAACAGCAGACCCGCCCTGGCCATTACCTGGAGCGCCGGCGCCCGGGGCCGGCCTCCCGATTCCTCGCGCAGCCCCGAGGGGGCGGGACGCGGGCCCGCCGCCTGCGCCGCCGATAGAATCAGCTTAGTGTCCTCTGATGCAGGGGCTTGCGGAACGACGATCTTCCGAAAACAAGTCGGGCATTCGATTGGCTTGCCACTGGAGCCGGAGTCGGTCGTGATATGTTGCCCGCACACCGGGCACGCAAACTTGAACTCGCTCATTGCCTGACCCATCAGACCATTTCACCCCCCTCAAGGCACGACAAATCTTCGTTGAGGATTTGACCTCTCGCCCTCCTTTGCCTACATTCTCGGCCTCTTATGAAATTGCTCATTTGTGACCCTGTGTCACCCAAGGGAATTGCCCAATTGCAGCAACGCCCCGAGTTTGATGTCGTGGTGCTGCCCAAACGACTGTCCGAGGCCGAACTGCTGCCGGTCGTCAAGGACGTCGTGGCAATGGTCGTGCGGTCTGAAACCAAAGTGACGCGCAAGGTCATCGAGGCCGCCCCCAAGCTGCGGGTCGTTGGCCGGGCCGGCGTCGGGGTTGACAACGTCGATGTCGAGGCCGCGACTCAGCGCGGCGTGGTGGTCATGAACACCCCCGGCGGAAACACTATCTCCACCGCCGAACTGTCCTTTGCCATGATTCTGAACCTGGCCCGCAAGGTGCCCCAGGCCTATTCTTCGATGCTGGCCGGCAAGTGGGACCGCAAGCAGTTCCAGGGTGTCGAGTTGATGGGCAAGAACCTCGGCGTGCTCGGCTTGGGCCGCATCGGCAGCGTGGTCGCCCGCCATGCCCTGGCCTTCGGGATGAACGTCCTGGGCTATGACCCCTTCCTCACCGAGGAGCGCGCCAAATCCCTGGGCATCACCCTGGCCGCCGACTTGGACGACGTTTACCGGGACGCGGACTTTATCACCGTCCACCTGCCTATCACCGAGCAGACGCGCGGCCTTCTCAATGCCAGCGCTTTCGCCAGGATGAAGCCCAAGGTCTGCCTCATCAATTGCGCCCGTGGGGAAATCATGGTGGAAAACGACCTCCTGGCCGCCCTGGACTCGGGCAAAGTCGCCGCTGCCGCCCTGGACGTCTTTCCCACCGAGCCGCTCCCGGCCGACCACCCCTTCCGCAAGCACCCGGGCATCACCCTCACTCCCCACCTGGGTGCCAGCACGGTCGAGGCGCAGGAAAAATGCGGCGTCGAGGTCGCCGAAGTCATCGCCGGCTACCTGCTTACCGGCGAAGTCCGCAACGCCGTCAATCTGCCCTACCTGGACGCCAAGACCTACGAGCAGATCCGCCCATACCTGGTCCTGGGCGAGAAACTGGGCAAATTCCTCTCCCAGCTCGCTCCCGCCCAGGTGGACGGCCTCTACATCACTTATGGCGGCAAGGCCCAGGAATTGCCCAATATCGACCCGGTCACCCGCGCTGTCCTGCTGGGCTTCCTCTCCCGCGCCTCCGTCAAGGAACTCAACAATGTCAATGTCCGCAGCATCGCCGCCACCCTGGGCATCAGCGTCCAGGAAAAACGTTCCGCCGAACCGGTCACTTTCAATGAATGGCTCCATGTCCAGGTCTTCCGGGGCCAGGAGAAAGTCGTCTCCGCCGGCGGCACTTTCTTTGGCTCGCCCGATAACCCGCGCATCGTCCGTGTCTTCAGCCAGCCCACCGAAATCCTCCCCTCCGGCGTCGTGCTCCTGCTGCGCAACAAAGACCGGCCCGGCATTGTCGGCTACCTGGGCACCCTCATGGGCCGGGCGCACGTTAATATTGCCAGCATGAGCCTGAGTCGCGATACTCTGGGTGGCTATGCCTTGACGGTGCTGAATCTGGACAGCGTGCCTCCGCCCGAAGTGCTGGAGGAAATTCAAAACGACCCCGACATCAGCAACGTCAGGGTAGTCAAACTCTAAATCCGTGTTAAACTTGCAGATTGTGTTTATGAAGTCAGCGACCGTTTTGCTCGCCCTGCTCCTGGGCGCCGCCACTCTCATCCCGTTGCGCGCCTCCTCTCAAGCGCCGGCTGCCACCACCAACGCCTCGCCCGCCAGAGCCCTCGACCTCTTCCCGGACAGCGTAATCGCCAAAGGCAAGGGCGTGGAAGTCAAACGCACCCAGCTCGAGGACGAATTCATGCACCTCAAAGCCCGCCTTGCGGCCCAAGGCCAGAAGGTCAACCCCGAGCAACTGCCCCTCTACGAACAGGGCCTCCTCGAAGACCTCATCCGCATCCAGCTCCTCCGCGCCAGGGCCACTGACGACGACAAGGCCGCCGCCAAAAAAATGGCCGAAAAGAAAATGGAGGACGCCAAAACCGAACTCGGCTCCGAGGAAGCCCTTGACCGCCAAATCAAAGCTATGGCCCTCACCCGCCAGGAGTTGCTCGACAAATGGACCGACGCTGCCGCCGCCGAAAACGTTTTGAAACGCGAGCTCCATATCCAGGTCACCGACGCGGATGTCAAAAAGTACTATGAGGACAACCCGTCGAAATTCGAACAGCCTGAAATGGTCCGCGCCAGCCATATCCTGCTCATGACCATCGATCCCAAGACCAGGGCCGAACTGAGCAAAGAGGTGAAACAAGCCAAACACAAACAGTTGGAAGACATCCTCAAGCGCGCCCGCTCCGGCGAAGATTTCGCCAAGCTGGCCAGGGAGTATTCCGAGGACCCGGGCTCCAAGGCCAACGGCGGAGAAATCGTATTCCCGCGCGGCCAGATGGTCCCTGAATTCGAAACCGCCGCCTTCTCGCTGAAGACCAACCAGATCAGCGATATCGTCACCACCAAATACGGCTACCACATCATCAAACTCAGCGAGCAGATTCCAGCCAAGAAAATCCAACTCGACAAAGTCGCCGACCGGGTCAAAGAGAGCCTCGTGCTCCAGGCCATCCAGAAGCAATTCCCCGCATACTACGCGGAGATCAGGAAAGCGGCCGGCGTCGAGATCCTGGATGAATCACTCAAGCCCAAGGCAAACCCCGCCGGCCTGCCTCCGGGACACCCTCCGATCGGTTCCAATGCCCCGCCCGGGGCAAAGTAAGACAAGTCTCGGTATTCCCTGCAGGCGCAGGAGAGAGAGAACCGTCGTCAGCCGGTCGACGAATCCAGCGATGTGGGAATGCTCGGGAATTCAACTCCTGAGCGCGCCGCCGCTTCTTCCTTGAGCAGCCAATCGTATCCCTTGTCCTCGAGTTCGAGCGCCAGTTCCTTGTCGCCCGTCCGCACGATGCGGCCCTCGGCCAGGACATGGACGAAGTCCGGAACCACGTAATTGAGCAACCGCTGGTAGTGGGTGATAACCAGTTGCGCATTGTCGGGCCGGCGCAGCTTGTTCACGCCGCTGGACACGATCTTCAGGGCATCGATGTCCAGGCCCGAATCCGTCTCGTCCAGCACCGCCAGGCGCGGCTCCAGCACCGCCATCTGGAAGATCTCGTTGCGCTTTTTCTCGCCCCCGGAGAATCCCTCGTTCACGGAGCGCCGCAGAAGGGTTTCCCCCAGCTCCAGCAGTTCCATCCTCTGCTTGACCAGTTCCAGAAACTCCATGGCATCCAGTTCAGGCTGGCCCCGGTGCTTGCGGATTTCGTTCAGCGCGGCCTTCAGAAAATAGGTGCTGTTGACGCCTGGGATTTCAACCGGGTACTGAAACGCCAGAAACAATCCCGCTCGAGCCCGTTCCTCGGGGTCCAGCTCGAGCAGGTCCTGCCCCTCGTAAAGCACACGCCCGGAGGCCACCTCGTAGCCCTCCCGGCCCGCCAGGATTGCCGCCAGCGTGCTCTTGCCGCTGCCGTTCGGGCCCATGAGCGCGTGCACCTCGCCCGGATAGATAGTCAGGTTGATGCCTTTGAGTATCGGTTTGCCCTCAACCCCGGCATTGAGACCGGTAATTTCAAGGATCGGTTGTTTCATTGATTGGCTGACTCACCCCACGCTCCCCTCCAGGCTGACGCCCAGGAGTTTCTGGGCCTCGACCGCGAATTCCATGGGCAATTCCCGGAAGACTTCCTTGCAGAAGCCGTTGACGATCATGTTCACCGCGTCCTGGGTGGAGAGGCCCCGCTGGTTGCAATAGAAAATCTGGTCCTCGCCGATCTTCGAGGTCGAGGCCTCGTGCTCGACCCGCCCGGACGTGTTCCTGACCTCGATGTAAGGAAAGGTGTGCGCCCCGCACTTGTCGCCCAGCAACAGCGAGTCGCACTGCGAGAAGTTGCGCGCGTTCACCGCCCCCTTCTGGACCTTCACCAGCCCCCGGTAGCTGTTCTGGCCGTGCCCGGCCGCAATGCCCTTGGACACGATCGTGCTCCGGGTGTTCTTGCCCAGGTGCAACATCTTCGTGCCGGTGTCCGCCTGCTGGAAATGGTTGGTCACCGCCACGGAGTAAAACTCGCCGACGGAATTGTCGCCCAGCAGGATGCAGCTCGGGTATTTCCACGTAATGGCAGAGCCGGTTTCCACCTGGGTCCACGAAATCTTCGAGTTCCGGCCTTTGCACAAGCCGCGCTTGGTGACGAAATTGTAAATGCCGCCCCGGCCCTGCTCGTCGCCCGGATACCAGTTTTGCACCGTCGAGTACTTGATCTGGGCGTTGTCCAGGGCGATCAGCTCGACCACCGCCGCGTGCAACTGGTGCTCGTCCCGCATCGGCGCCGTGCACCCCTCCAGGTAGCTCACCGAGGCCCCTTCCTCGGCCACGATCAGCGTCCGCTCGAATTGGCCGGTGTTGGCCGCGTTGATGCGGAAATACGTGGAAAGCTCCATCGGACACCGCACCCCTTTGGGAATGAAACAAAACGACCCGTCGCTGAACACCGCCGAATTGAGCGTGGCAAAGAAATTGTCCGTGTACGGCACCACCACCCCGAGGTACTTCTTCACCAGGTCCGGATGCTGCTGCACCGCCTCGGTGAACGAGCAAAAAACGATGCCCCGCTCCGCCAGTTTCTCCTTGAACGTCGTCCCGACCGAGACGCTGTCGAAAACCGCGTCCACCGCCACGCCCGCCAACCGCTCCCGTTCCTTGAGCGGAATGCCCAGCTTCTCGTAGGTCTCCAGCAGCTTCGGGTCCACCTCCTCGAGGCTCTTGGGCCCCTGGCCCCGCTTTTTGGGCGCCGAATAATACACCGCCTTCTGATAATCAATGGGCGGATAATGAACGTGCGGCCATTTCGGCTCTTTCATCGTCAGCCAGTGCCGGTAGGCCTTGAGCCGCCACTCGAGCATGAACTCCGGCTCCTGCTTCTTGGCCGAGATCAGCCGGACAATGTCCTCATTGAGCCCCGGCGGCGCCGAGTCGGCCTCCACGTCTGTGTAGAAGCCGTACTTGTACTCCTTCTGGACCAATCCTTCGATGGTTTCCGTCGCGGTGCTCATGATTCACTCTCGCCGCAATCTAGCCCATGCCTTGGCGGTGTCAATATTGGGGTGCTCGCTGCGGAAAAGCCCTCTTTTTTCGACCCTCTCACCAATTCTGGCACCGACCATGCTTTGACCAGAAACGCTATTATGAGCGGCAAAAAAAGCGTGGGTCGCTTGACAGCCCTGCTGGCAGCCATTGTGCTATGTCCTGTTCCGGCCGGCGCCGACGGCTACCGCCTGCCGAACCAGGACCCGGAGGCCATTGCCCGAGGCAATGCCTTTGTGGCAACGGCGGACAATCCCTCGGCCATCTACTATAATCCTGCGGGCATCACGCAACTGGAGGGCCATAACCTGCGGGCCGGGGTTTACTTCCTCCTGCCAGGGGTCAGCTTTCAATCGCCGAGCGGCGCCACGGACCGTACGCGGTCAGAAATCAACACTGTGCCGCAATTCTATTACGTCTTTGCGCCTCAGGACTTTCCCCTGGCCTTTGGGCTGGGGGTCTATTGCCCTTACGGCCTGTCGGCAGAGTGGGACCAGCCAAACCCGTTTAGGACCGTTGCGGAAAAGGGCAGCCTCACCTATGTGACGATCAACCCTGTGGTGGCCTGGAAAGTGGATAAGACACTCTCCCTGGCCATCGGTCCGACCATCAACTATTCCCAAGCCAGCTTCGAGCGGGGCATCGGGATTCTGACCAATGACCAATTCAACGTCAGCGGAGACGGGTGGGCGGCGGGCTTCAACGCCGGCTTGCGCTGGGAACCGCTGCCGATGTGGGCCTTCGGGCTTAACTACCGCTTTGCTACAACGGTGGATTATTCAGGGACTTCCAGCTCGACGCCCTCGCCGCCCCTTCCGGCGAGCAGGTCATCGGAGGCCTCGATTCGTTTCCCTCAATTCGCGGTGGCGGGCATTTCTTTCCGGCCCACTGAGAAGTGGAACATCGAGTTCGACCTCGACTGGGCTGACTGGGGCTATGTTAAGGGCATCACGTTCACGGGGACTGCCTTTGGCAACCAGACGTTGCCGTTGGATTATCGGTCCAGTCTCATGTACGAGTTTGGTGTTACACGCAAGCTCCCGCGGGGTTATTTCGTGAGCCTGGGCTACTTTTTCAGTGAGAACTCAAGCCCGAGCAAGAATTTCAATCCGATCCTTGAGGATTCGGACTTGCACTTGGGAGGGCTCGGCTTTGGGCGGAAGGGCAAGCGATGGGATTGGGCGGTGGCCTACCAGTTCGGTTACAACCCGAGCCGCGAGGTAAGCAACGACCAAACCTCACCCCAGGCCAACGGGGCCTACCACATCTTCAATAACGCCCTGAACGTCTCAGCCACCTTTAAATTCTGAGCGCCTGCGCAGCCTACACGGCCCTGGGAGGCGGAGGCACGGATTCGAGCATGCTGGCCAGGTCAATCTCGATTTCTTTGGCCCAGTTCTGCACCCATGCCCCTGGAACAGCCGGGGTGGTCGTCAGACTGGGGTGGGCCCGGATTGTGAGGCTCAACCGGTTCTGGAAGGTGACGCAGCCCGCAGCGATGGAGAGGCACCGCCACGCCAGCGGAGTAAAGAGCCAGGACCCCAGGCAATCGGGCTGAGTTATTGTTTTGTCCGGGTCCCAATCGCCCAAGTTGGAGAAGCCTCCGATGAACCACAGAGAAGTCCCCCGTTCCGAGCGAATGAGGCGCTTTTTGATTCCGGAACTGACGTAGCGACCCAGAAGGTAGATCTGCCAATTGGCCCAGTGTTCACCGCTGGCCAAGGTGGCGTAAATATTCCGGTGAACGTCGCGGACTGTTTCGTAGGACTTGACCGTGACTCCGACATAGCTGGTGTGCATGGCGGTGTCGCGCCCCCGGTCGACCTTGCCGCGGAGATTGACGGGAATCATCCACGGTACGACCGAGGACTGATCCTGCAGAAAAGGGCGGATGGCTTTGGTCAGATGTTTGAGCAGGAACGAGTTGACGGTCACCCCGCCCTTGCGGCACAGCCGGCGAACGTGGGTGGTCGTAGTGTCATCGAAAACATGCCAGGCTACGGCGGGCGGCGGGGAGGGCACGGCTGGGGATGGGCTGCCGCTGGCAGCCGAGGGGCCCGAATCCAGTGGACCCCATCGCACCCGGCGCCGCCGGCTCAAATACTTCGGCAGGACCCGGACCATGCACAACCAGGAGGGAGAGACGGGGTATCTGATCTGCGGTAACCGATCCAAGACCGCACCCCGGCGACGGAGGATATCGGCGAAGCCGCCAATGCCATCATAGTCCGTATGCGGCAAAAAACTCCACTCTGGCTCCGTCTCCCCGGGTGGAATGCGGCCAAAGGGAATCCCAATAAACTCCCCCAGTTCCTCGGCCGCAACGAACCAGGAGGCTATAGGATCAGCCACTTGCTTGGCCATAATGTAAGGCAATGACGCATTTGTCTGGCGATTCATTCCACAAATCGGGCGCCGCTGTCGAGCCCTATCCGCGTGATGCTCGCCACGCCGGCCACGCTTCACACGCTGGCCACGCCCCTCAGGTCTGCGGCGGCTCCTTCCCGTGCTTTATGACCGGCCAGAATTCGTGCCAATAAAAGGGGCGGCTGAATTCGCCGTAGTGGCATCTCTTGCAGTCGCCGGCATCGAGCGGGCGATAGGTGAAGTCAATGGTTTTGTCGCCTTCGCGTTGTTGGACATGGAGACTGCCTGGGCCATGGCAGCTTTCGCAGCCAACATCCACGAGTTTGTCCCGGCCAAACTGGCGGCGGTAGCCCGAAGGGGCGCCAAAGCCGGTGGTGTGACAGCCGATGCACTTTGGGTCGGCATCCGCTTTGCGCTCGCAAAGGGTGGCGAAGCCGCGGGCGTGAGCGGACTTGGCCCAAGTATCGCCGGCGGTTTTGTGGCACTCGAGGCACCGCCGGCTGCCGACGTAGGCGGCGGCAGTGCGGACGCCCGGGACCGTATCGGCGGCCGCGTTGGCCGGGTCATCCACGGCCAGGGGGGTGCGGCGCACTTCATCCCGGTAGGCCTGGGCCATTTGGCTGATGGCCGGGTCCTGGGGGATGTCGTCGCGGAGCAGGCGGATTTCGTTGGCAACCAGGCGGAGCGGCGCCCCAGGGCGAAGCTGGAGCTCGAGAATGCCCAGGGCGCGCGATTCGTTGGTGACGAAATAGATCAGGCTGCGGTTGTGCCGTTTGAGTTCCTGGGCGGGCTGGCTGACTTTGCCGCCGAGAATGACCTGGATTTCATAGAACTGGTCCGCCAGCCGCGCCAGCGTCTCTTCGTCGGTGAAGGCCAGCAGGACGACCAGGTCCGCTTTGGAGCGCACCTGGGCCAGTTCACGGGCGAGGGCCGACTCCATGTCCTCGGCCTCCAGACCGGCCCCGAGGTCTTCGCCCAAGCCGCGCGGGTCCACCAGGCCGATGAGAGCCACCCGGCAGCCGTTGCGCACGACGATTCGGCAGGGGTCGAAGATCGGTTTGCGGCTCGCCTTGTCCAGGAGGTTGGCGCTGAGCAACGGCACGGGGGAAGAGGTCCTGAGTTGGCGCAGTTGGGCGGCGGTGAGTTGGGCCTCGCGGCAGCCGATATTGAGGGCATCGTACTTCATGGCCCCAAAGGCCTCGAGCAGGTAGCGGTACTGGATGAGGTCATAGTCCTCGTGCCCGCCGATGGCATCGCCGATGTCCACGCGCAGCGCGCCGGGCGGCGCCTCGGCGTCGAGCACCGTCTTGAGCCGCGTCAAACCGCCATATTGGCCGGTGAAACAGCCGCAAGGCTCGAGCCGCCCCCGGGTATCGCAGGTGAAATAAATGGGCAGGTCCACGGTCCCGGACCCCGAGCGCCCGCCGCAGCCGCAGAGCAAAAGGGCCATTCCCAGCCCCAGAAGCGGCGTTAAGGCCCGCCGCGCCGGGCGTGCGGTTGGGAACGGGTCTTGATCAGTAGAGGACCGCGTAGGTAAAGACATTGACGTTCACCCGGACGGGGCTGCTGATTTCATTGCCGCCGCAGCAGCAGCAACCGGTGGCGTGCTCGACGTCGTTGAGGCCCTCCTTGGAATAGACCAGGACCAGCCGCCCGTTGAGTTCGAGCCCCTCCAGTGCCACCGGTCTGCCGTGTTTGTCCGTCAGGCGGGGGATCAGGTTGACAATGGAAAAGATCGGGTGGGTCATGGGGATTCTCTTGAGGGCATTGTCCGGAAAGCAGACTTTGATTTCCTGGCGGAAAGAACGGTCCCACTTCTCATCGGAGCACCCGGGACTGACGAGAAGGAAGCCGCCTTGAGCGAGGAACTTGCGGACCTGGGCGCGCTCCTTTTCAGTGAGGGAAAAGCTCTCGTTGCCGGACATGACGCAGAACGGAAAGTCAAAGATCCCTTCGCTATCGAGGCGGACCGGGCAGAATCTCCGGTTCACGCGCAAGCAGGTCTGCTCGGCCACATCGGTCAGAAAACGGTCGGCAAAGCAGACGGAACTGCGGTTTCCGGCATAGATTAAGTTGCCGCACTGCAGGAGACTCGGATCGGAGCGGACCGGCCCCTGCGGAGCCAGCATGGCAGCGTCCGCAGACCCAATCGGGCCGCAGATTGCACAAAGGAGAATTGCCATTTGCTTTTTCATGGGCTTTTCCTGGTCGTGATCGTCTTGAAGTAATGGTCCACCAGGTCGCTGTAATCCTCGATGAATGTCTCGGAAGAGACAGCGGCGGATTGGCGGTTGACGGGGTTGAGACTCTTTAGGACGTCAGCCTTGTCGGTTTGGGCGGCGGCCGGGTCGAGGGCGGCCGCGGCGATGCCTTTGCCCTGGCGGCTGGACTGCCGAGCGGAGGCGTTGCCCCGCTGGGCCTGCGGTTCATTGCCCATGACGTCCACTCTCGAGCCATCCGTCATGGCGTAGCCCGACTCACCGGACTCGCCCTGGCCCGAGCCTTGGCCAAGGCCGCGCCCGAAGTTCACGCCGAATTTACGGCTGCGGGCCATCTGGGCGAAGTTGTTGCGCCCTTCCAGGCCGTGCTGGAGCTTCAAATAACCGTCCAGTTCCTGGCAGGACGGGCAATTGCCCGATTGAGCGTCGGTGTAGAGTTTCTCCATCTCGTCGCGGAGGCGCTCGGCGAGGCGGAACGAGCGGTCCCCGTTGCCTGCGAGCATCTGCCCGGTCGCCTGCCGCGCCAACGAGCCGAAACGAAGCTCGGCTATCTTATCGGCCAGGTCCCGCCCGCTGCGGGCTGCCTTGGGGAAGAGCTTTCCGGCCTCTCCGGCGTCCTGGCGGAGTTTTTGTTCGAGTTGATCGAGGGCCTGGCCGACTTTTTTTTCGGTCGCAGCCAGCTCTTTGAGGGCCAACTGGTCTTCGCGGCCGAGTTGGCCGGCGCGGTTGTAGGGCTGGGCTTGTGCGGCCAGTTCTTTTTGGGCGGCGTGGAGGTCCTGGAACTGGTTGAAGTCCTTTTGCAGTTCCTGCATGAGGCTCATGTCCTGGAGAGTCCGGGCCACGTCCTTGGCGGCCTGGTCCTGGGCGCCGCCCAGGCGGGCGACCTGGTTGTCGGAGGCGCTTTTGAAATCGCTCGCCATGGCGGAGGAGACCTGGCGGGGGCCGGCGGGCGGGGAGCTGCGCCGGGCGATGTCGCGCGCAGCCGCATCGTTTTCGGAGGCGCTCCGCCGGACCTGCCCGGCTTGTTGGCGCAGCGAGTCTTGCAGGTCGCGCTCGACATCGTAGAGAGGGTTCTCCCGGACGAAATGTTCCATGCGTTCGGCGTGCCGGTTGAGCTTCTGGTTCAACTCGTTCTGCCTGGCGAGAAGGTCGTCGAGGCGGGAGGCCAGTTCGTCGCGTTCTTTGGGGTTGGCCTTGGCCGCCTGTGGTTCGAGTTGTTGGGCCGAATCGCCGAGTTTCTTCTGGTTGTCTATAAGCTCCTGCAGATCGTCCATGAGCGCGGCGTACTTGTCTTCGGCATCGGCAAGGTCGGTTTGCTGGCGAAGGAAATTGTTGTAGTCCTCGACGCTGATGACCGAGAGGCGGACGGTTTGGCTGCGGGCCAGGTGCGTCTGGGGCGCAGTGTCGAGCGCCTCGGCGAAGATCGAGATAATGTCGCCAGCCTTGACGCCCATCTGCGCCAAATCAAAGTCCAGCGTCTCGTGGCTGTTTCGGACAATGCCCTCGTAAGAGACGACCCTGGGGGCGGGATAAACGCCGTTGACCGCGCGGTGAATGCGGACGCTGCGAAGGCCGTAATCGTCGCTCGCCTCGATGTGCGCCTGGAATTTGAAGTCCAGCGCGACGAAGGCATCGTGGGCCGGTTCGACGATGGCGATTTCGGGCGGCAGGTCGTGGGTGACGGTCAGCGCGCCCTCCCAATCGGCCTGTGAAGGGAGGCCCGCCACATCGTTCAGGCTGAAACGCAACCGGCCGGACTCGGAGGCCGCAAAGGCGCCAGCCACTTCATTGTCGGTTGCCTTTTTCAGGAGCACCCGTTGCGGGGGTTGGTCGCCGCTGGAGAGATCGAGGCGTCCGTCGCGCAGCGGGCGGTTGGACTGGAGCCGAAACCGCACCTCGCTGCCTTCGAGCGCCTGCACACCCTTGAAGGCGTAGGGCGTTTCTTCGGGTTTCAACCCAGTGTAAGCAGGAGGCGTGATTTGCACGAAGGCCCTCTCCAACTGGGGGGTCAGGACCACGCCCAGCCGGACCTGTTTGGAGAGGCTGGTCCGGTCTTTGGTGTGGGCCACGACCAGCAGTTCGCTCCGGATGTTGCCGGCCAACTGTTCGAATCGACCGCTGCCCTTGTCGAACATGGCAATGGTGGCCGCCATGTCGGGATGGCCCGGTGGAAATGTCGTGAGAAAGACCTCCCTGGGCTGATGTCCGGCTGCTTTGACTTTGATGACGAGGTCCTTGCCGTAAGGGACGTTAGTGCCGGCCCTGCCGGGGTCGGTGATCTCGAGCCGGGTAAAGGAATAGGGCGGATGATCGCCATAAGGATCGACAAACCGGGCGGCCTCGACGACCGAAATCCGGGGAAACACCGCCAGCATGGCCGCAAATCCCAGCAGACTAAAGGCCGCCCGTTTGGCCTGCCGGCGCAATTCGCCGGTCCAAGCCAACCCCTCCAGCGGCGTGCCCCTCAACTCGGCCGCATAGCCGTCCACGGCCTGTTGCGCCAGGCGGCGCGTGAGGGGCGCCAGCGACAGGTCGGCGATTTGGTCCTGCAATTGGAGCAGGTTGATCAACCTCGAGCCCAGGGCGGGCGCTCGATTCTCCAGAAAACGGGCGATGCGCTCGAGGCGGTTGCGGCGGACCAAAGCAATGCGCCAGGCCACGAACAGGAGGGCCGCCGCCGCCCCGCTCATCGCCAGGAGCAGACCCAGCCGCCAGCCGGCCCCCAGGTGCAGCCACACGTCCGCCACGAAGGCAGCCAGGACGACCAGGCAGGCGTATCGGACACTCCGAAGCAGCAGCCGCCCGCCCGCCTCTTTTTGATGCCGGCGATCGGCGGCGGCAAGGCGTGAAAGAACGCTTTGGTGCTCGTTCAGCATAGACCCCACCTGCGACGCAAAAACCAATCCATCCCAAACAATACGCCTGTAAGGTAAAAAACCCAAGCCTGGTTCCACACCGGGCAAAGCCGGGTCTGGGGGGCGGCCTCGCCCTTCTCGCTCTGGAGTTCCTTGACCAACTGAGCCAGGTCGTCCGGCCCGAGGAGGCGGCCGCCGCTGCTTTCGCAGAGACGGCGCAGGCCAACCACGTCGGCGGCCACTTCGGTTTCCTCGAGGTTCTCAGTATAGACGATGAAGCGAGATTCCTGCGATGTGCCGTCGGGGAAGCTCGCCACCGCCCGGTAGCGCCCGACCCGTTCCGGGATGAACTCGCCCGTCAGGCGGCCGCCTTGGGGGGTTGCCGCCGTCATGTTGACGCGTCCGACCTCGGCGTCCCCCAGGTAGAGCCTGAGGGAAACGGTTTTGAGGCTCGGATCGTTCTGGCGCATCGTGACTCGGAAATAGACGCGCTCGCCCAGGAGGATGTTGGCGGAGTTGGGCCGGAACGAGAACTGGCGGCTGGGGATGAAATCCCGTCCGGCCAGGAGCCAGAGTATCATCTGGTCCCAGAACCGATCGAAGGGGGTGTTGACGCCTTCGGCTTTGGAGTTGAGACCCCAGCGCCAGAGGCCCTCGACGCCAAGGCTGACGACCTGGCCGCTGCCGTAACGGCGATGCACGATGGCCGGCGCTGCCGCGCCGTCGTCCCGGTTGGCGGCCAGCGCCAGCGTCGAGGCAAGCGGCTTGGTCGCCGCGACCTGGCGTCCGCCAAGCAAGTCGGGCAGGCCGTCGGGCCCGCCGGCGCCTTCGTTGAGCCCGCGGAGGGCCGCCAGGTTCCGGCCCTCGGGCGTGGCGTCCAGACGCACGCGGCCATTGGCCTTGTCAGCCCACAGGACGGGCTCCATCTCGCTGGCGGGCGAGGGGTTGGCGAAGGCGCTGCCTCGGCCGAAAACGACGGTTCCGCTGCAATCCCTGACGTATTGGTCCAGGAGCTTAATCTGTGCCGAGGTCAGGACCTTGTCCACCAGGCGCCCCAGGAAGATGAGGTCGTAATGGCTGAACTGCTCGAGGGTTTCGGGCGCCCGCAACGGCCCGGCGGTCTCGCTCTTGCGGATGGCCCGCACGCGATCGCGCCCGGAGCGCACACGGGCGTCCAGGTCGGCGGCAGAGGTTGCAGTGATCCAAGGGGAGCGGGAGTCTGAGGCGGGGTCGCGGCCGTAGCGCACCAGGGCGTCGACGTCGAACTTGTCATTCCGCATCAACGAACGTTGGAGGAACGTGGTGTCCCAGTAAGGATCGCCTTCCAGGAGCAGGACGTGGATCTGCTGGTCGATGACGTTGAGATAGGTCATGGCGCTGTTGTTGGCCGTATCGACCTCGTTTTCGAGCGGAGGCACGCGGATTTCGTATTCGTATTGGCCAACTTGCGGTTCGGCGGTCTCGAACTCGACGGGCAATTCCTGGAACTCGCCGGCGTTGACGCGTTTGGTCTGGACGACCTGGCCTTGGCGCAGAAGCTGCACCGTGAGGTCTTCGAACTCGCAGCCGATGAGCCGCAGCGCGGCGGCCACGCGGGCCTTCTGTTTGACATAACAATACGGCTGGAAAGCGGTGATGCGAACGGAAACGTCCCGGACTTTTCCCTGCTTGCCCATCGGCACAGCGTAGATGGGGACTTGGCGCAGGCGCGCAGCGGCGCCGGTCCGCGCCGGGTTCACCAACTCGAAATCGTGGCCGTCGGTGAGCAGGATCAGTGCGTTGGCGTCTTCGCTTCCGGCGGGGATGTTGAGCATGGTCAGGACCGACTGGTTGAGGCGGGTGGTGGGGGCCTTGGGCATCAGGTCGAGAATGGACTTCACGACGGGTTGAGCGTCGGCGCCGAACTCGAAGAAGCGCAGGCGGGGGTTTTCGGGGACGCCGTTGCGCCCAATCAGGCCGGCGTCGAGCAGGGCGTTCTTGGCGGCATCCAGGCGCGATGCGCGCTGGACGTCGCGTTGTTTCATGCTCAGCGAAGTGTCCACGCCGATCAACGTGACGCGCTCTTTAGGCGGCGGCGGCAGGGCCTCGCGCCTCGAGGGCCCAAGCAACAGCAGCAAAACCAGCGCCAGACCGGCCGCCCGGAACGCCAGCAGCAGCCACTTGCGCCAGCGTCCGACATCGGCGCCCACCTTGAAGTAGATGCGAGCCGTCAGGAACAGCAGGACCCCCGCCAGCAACGCTACCAATGGCATCGGGAGCATCGGGTCCAGCACGACGCCGCCTGTGGCTTCCGGCGGGACAGCCTGGCCCTGCGCTGCCGCCCCAAGGGGGAATAAGACCAGCAAGACACTCCGGCGGGCCTTGCCCCGGGCCGGGATGAAGGACGCCGTTGGCGTCTCAAACAGGCCCGCGCGGCCAGGAATTAACGCGTTCACGCCGCCCCCTTTGGTTTGAGCAGATACTGCAATCCGCTCTCCAGCAAGAGGAAGGCCACTGCCCCGAGGATAAACCAATGAAAGAGCGGCCTGCCTTTGGCCAGTTCGTCGAAGTCCTCGGCGCCGCCCACGAAATGAGCCTCGTGCTCGCCCGCGAAGTCCCTGGGCAAAACGTTCTTATCGATGGGGCGCAGGTCGGCTTCGTCGGGGCTGGTGTTGATGCCGAATGCATAGAGCGGGCGCGGAGAACCCAGTGTGTAGAAGCCCAGTTCATCCGGGGTGAAGGCGACGCTGTAACGCTCCCCGACCAGCTCGCGTCTGACCGTGACTGGCGCTCCGGTCGGGGACCTGAAATCCTGATCGCGCATTTCGCTGCGCCAGACTTCCGTGTGGAGTGTTTCGCCAATCGTGTAGGCCGCCGGCGGGGGTTCGTCTGCCGAAAGCGCTTTGACCAGGTCCTGCATCCAGGCGGGGAAGAGGCGTTGCCGGGCGAGGTTGCTCGAGAACTCGCCGGCCGAAAAGTTCAGGAGCAGGAGGGTGCCCAGGCCGTGGTGAAGCGCCGCCATCGCGGGCGACTCCTCGCCGTAGCTCAGCAGAACCGACCCCGCCCCCGTGGCGCCGGCCTGGTAATAATCGTAAAACTCAAGCAGGGCCAGGTTCTGCCGCGCGGGTCCCTGGAAGAGTTTGAGATAGCGGGATTTGAAATCGCCGCGCACCACCTGCTGCGCGCCGCTCACGATGTTGGTCGCGCTGCGCCGCCGGGACAGGCGCATCGGCATCGTGTTCGGACCTATCGCCTTCTCCAATGCCGGCAGGTTCTCCGCGTCGGCTGGGCCGTCGAGAAAATAGACCACTCCCCCGCCCTGGAACAGGAATTTGGCCACCGACGCGCAGGCCTCCGCATTGAGGCGGTTCAACCGCGTGAAGAAGGCCTTGCGCACTCCGGCCAGGCGGCTCGGGGTCAACTCGTTGGAGCCGATGACGCGCGGCAGGAGCGAACCGGCCTCGTTCTCGAAAGGATTGAGGGCGGTCTTGAGGAAAAAGGCCCCGCTCTTCGAGTCGCTCGGGCCGTCCGTCACCACGAGCACCTCCTCTTTTTCCTGCACGGCCAGGGCCAGGCAGAAATGATTGTCGTATTCCAGCGCGTCGGGGGGCAGCTTCACCTCGCACAAATGCAGGCCCGGCCCGCCGGCGGACACGGGCGCCATGACCTTGGCCTCAGACCAGGGGGCGATCGAGACCTCCTGGTCCATGCTGAACCGTTGGTCGAGCGTCACGGTCACTCGCCCGGCAAAGCTCTCGTCGCTGAAATTGCCGACCCTCACCTCGAGCAGAACGGTGTCTCCGGCGAGCACGTGGGCCTGCGAGACCCGCGCATCCAGTATCGCCCGGTTGTCGCGGCGCACCGGGCCAACATCCACAAAAAACAGCCGCGCCGCCGCCGGCAGGGCGGTGAAATTGGCGTTGGCCCACTTCTTCCGTTGAAAATCCGAAATGTAGTAAATCTCAGACCGCCCGGCGGCTCCCTTGGCCGTCAGGCGCGCCGCCGATGCATTGGCCAGGTTCACGTCCCCCCGGCTCAGGCCGGGCTTGAGGCGGCCCAGAAACCGCTTCGCCTCGGCGTGGTCCTTCGAATAATCCACAAAGCAGCTCGTCGGGCTGCTGTCCATCAACAGGATATTAACCGTGTCCTCGGCCCCGAGCGAATCAATCAGCTTGAGCGCCTCGTGCGCCGCGCGTTCCCTCGAGGTCGGCCCGTCTCCCCGATGCTCCATGCTCAACGAGTGATCCAGCACGATCAGGACGCGCCGCCCGCCCGTGGCCGCAGGGTCCGCCCCGAACCGCCTCAGGACCGGCCGCAAAAAGGCCGCCAGCAGAAGCGCCAGAAAGGCCGTGCGCAGCAACAACAGAATCAGGTGCCGCCAGCGATAGAGCCTCGAGCGCCCGGCCATCGTCCGCTTGATCAGCTCAATGGACGGGAACCGCAAGAAGCGCGGGAAACTCTTGTTCAGCAAGTGGATTAGCAGCGGCAGCGCCAGCGCCGCCGCCAGGACGCCGAACAACCCTAAACTGGCAAAAGACACCATGGCTTTTCTTTCCGCGTCCCCGCCCTCACACGCTCTTTCCAAAGGTGTTCCGGCCCCGGAAGCCGAGGTAGGCCTCGATGGCCTGGAGGTAGGGTTGTTGGGTATTGACCACGGCGTGGCGGATGCGGCGGTTGTTGGCTTGGTCGGCCAGCAGTTCCAGCCGCGCCTGCGCGCGCGCGCGATAGGCGGAGCGGATTTCCTCCAGCTCGACCTGGACCTCTTCCTGCGTCTCGAGGTCTTGGAACCGCGCTGCTTGCGCCGAAGGCAGGCTCAGTTCATCGGGGTCCAGCACGTGGAGCAGCAGGGTCTCGAATTTCCGGTGCTCAAACTGGCCGAGGGCATCCAGGAACTCGGCGATGTCGGTCCAGAAGTCCGACAAGATGACCAGCCGGCCGCGCTTCTTGAACAGGATATTACACTCGTGCAGGGCGCGGCCGATGCCGGTAGTCGAGGACGGTTCGGCCCGCTCCAGTTCGGCAATCAGGTTATGCAAGTGGCGCCGCGTCCCGCCGGGGGCCAGATAGCGGTTGAGGGTCTCGGAAAACATCGCCAGCGCCGCCTTGTCTCCCTGGTGAATCATCAGGTAAGCCAGGGCGGCGGCAATCTTGGCCGCCATGAGAAACTTCGATTGCCGCCCGGCCCCCGCATAACTCATCGAGGCGCTTGCATCGACCATCAGGTAAACCACCATGTCCGTCTCCGCCTCGTACTGCCGCACGAAAAGACGCCGCGACCGCCCGTAGGCCCGCCAATCGATCCGGTTCACCTCGTCGCCCGGAACGTACTCCTTGTAGTCGGTAAACTCGACAGAGGAGCCGCGATAGGGGGATTTGTGTTTTCCGACGAAGTACCCCTCGACAGTCGAGCGGGCGAAGATGAGCAGGTTTTTGAAGCGCTCCAACTCGTCAGGCAGGAGCAGCGAGTGCCGGCTCGCCACCGGGGCCTGCGGCCGCCACAGCCGCGCCATAGCCGCCGGCACCCGGGAGGGCGGCGGAATCCGCGGGGGCGGGGGGATCTGCGGCGGGGCAGGCCAGGCCTCGCCGGGCGTCCCGATCCTTGGCGGTCTGCGAAAGGCCTCGCTCATTTCAGTAACTGAGTTCCCTGACTTGTTCGATCACGTTCTTGACAATATCGCGCGATCTCCGGCCCGCGCCAGTGGCCCGGTAATTGGTAATGACCCGGTGCTGAAGGACATGGGGGGCCACTTGCCGCACGTCGGCAGTCTCAGGGGTGATTTTGCCATCCAGCAGCGCCAGGGCTTTGGCCCCCAGAATGAGGTACTGGGAAGCGCGCGGGCCAGCCCCCCATTCCACAAAGTCCCGCGCCACCTGCAAGCTGTCCGGGCTGCCGGGACGGGTGGCCGCTGCCAGCGAGACCGCGTAATCGACAACGTGGTCGGACACCGGCGCGGCCAGCACCAGCCGTTGCACCCGCAGAAGGTCTTCCGCCCCAACCGTCGGCGCCAATGCCGGCAGTTCCCGCAACGTCGTCCGCTTCACCACCTCGCTCTCCTCGCTCTTGGAAGGATAATCCAGGTAGAGCGAGAACATGAACCGATCCAGTTGCGCCTCCGGCAACGGATAAGTGCCTTCCTGCTCGATAGGGTTCTGGGTCGCTACCACCAGAAACGGGTCGGGCAAGGGGCGGGATTGGCCGCCCACGGTGACCTTGCGTTCCTGCATGGCCTCGAGCAAAGCCGCCTGGGTCTTGGGCGGAGTGCGGTTGATCTCATCGGCGAGGATGAGGTTGGCGAAAACCGGGCCCGGTTTGTACTCGTACTCCAGCCGGCGATCCCGTTCCTGGAGAACTTCCGATCCGATGATGTCGCTGGGCATGAGGTCGGGCGTGAACTGGATGCGCTTGAAGCTCAATTGCAGGATTTGGGAAAGCGTGCGGACCATCAGCGTCTTGGCCAGGCCGGGCACCCCCACCAGCAGGCAATGCCCGCGCGCGAACAGGCTCACCAGCAACAGCTTCACCACCTGCTCCTGGCCGACGATGACGCGGCCCAGTTCCCCAGTGATGCGCCCATACAGTTCGTTGACCTCCTTGGGTGAAATTTCGTTCATATCCCGGTTCTCTTGCTCTTTTGACCATACACACCCGGTTTTGTTCTGAGATAGACATCACCAAAGAGCCGTTGCGGCGGCGGGTCCAGGACACTATCTTTGGGCTGGAATGCGCAAGACGTCCGTCCGGTCTGCGATTCGCCTCCGAGGCGCGCGGCACAACAACCTGAAGGGTTTCGATCTGGACCTGCCGCTCAACAAGCTGATTGTCATCACCGGCTTGAGCGGTTCAGGCAAGAGTTCCCTTGCCTTTGACACGCTCTTTGCCGAGGGGCAGCGCCGGTATATAGAGACGTTTTCGCCCTATGCGCGGCAGTTCTTCGATCGCATGGACAAGCCGCGCGTGGATAGCATCGAAGGCATTCCGCCTGCCATCGCCATCGAGCAGCGCAACGCGGTCAAGACGAGCCGTTCGACGGTCGGCACTATGACGGAGATATGCGACCACATGAAAATGCTCTGGCCGCACCTTGCGCAACTGCATTGCCGGCAGTGCGGGGAACAGGTCCGCAAGGAATCCCCGCGCTGGATTTGGGAGGCCATCCAGTCTGGAACCCGTCCTGGGGGAGGCCCGGGGGACCGGCGCCCGGAGGTCCTGATTACGTTCAGCGTTCCTCTGACGGAGAGGCTCACCCTGGAGGAATGCCTGGGGTTGGTGGCCAAACAGGGCTACCAACGTCTCCTGGCGGAGGGGCAGGTCGTTCGATTGGAGGACTTCGCCCGGCGGGCGGCCGGCCGCCCGGCCCCTGTGGCTTCCCTTACGGTGGTGCAGGACCGGCTGCGCCCGGCGGCGGGCAATCGCGCGCGGTTCATCGAGGCCTGCGAGCAGGCCTACCATTTCGGCAAAGGCAAACTGACGGTCTGCCAGCTCGGTCCCGCAAGCGGAGACGGGACGCTGGTTCAGGAGCGCCATTTTTCGGACCGGCTGCATTGCGCCCGGTGCGACATCCAGTACCGCGAGCCGAGCCCGGCTCTGTTCAGCTTCAACCACCCGGTGGGCGCCTGCCCGGCCTGCCGCGGCTTCGGACGAGTCATCAGCATCGATTACAACCTGGCCCTGCCGGACCGCTCCAGGACGCTGGCCTCAGGCGTAGTCAGACCGTGGCAGACGGGCCACGGCGCGGAATCCCAGGACGATTTGCTGCGGGTCTGCCGGAAGTTCGGGATTCCCACCGACGTGCCGTTCGAGGAGCTGCCCAAGGAATGGCAGGATTTCGTGATCGAAGGGGAGCCGGGCTATGGCAAGGACCCGGCGAAACAATGGCCTCGAGCCTGGTACGGCGTAAAGGGCTACTTTCGCTGGCTGGAATCCAAGGCTTACAAGATGCACGTGCGCGTTCTGCTTTCGCGCTACCGCATCTACACACCCTGCCCGGATTGCCAGGGCAAACGTTTTCAACCGGAGGCCCTGCTCTACCGGGTGCGGAGTGCGGAGGGCGGCTCGTTGAGCCTGGCGGATTTTTACCAACTTCCGATCCGCGATGCGTTGCAATTCATCGAGCGAGTTGGCCAGGGGCATCATGCGCGGCCAGGGGATGCGCTGGGGTTGGTGCTGGGCGAAGTGCGTTCGCGGCTGCAGTATCTCGACCAGGTCGGGCTGGGGTATCTGACGCTGGACCGTCCCACGCGGTCTCTTTCGGGAGGGGAGACCGAGCGGGTCAATCTGACCACGTGCCTGGGCACCGGATTGGTGAACACGCTCTTTGTGCTGGATGAACCGAGCGTGGGGCTGCATTGGCGCGACACGGAGCGGTTGGTCCGGATTCTCCGGCAGTTGCGCGATGCCGGAAACACGGTGGTGGTCGTAGAACACGAGGCGAGCGTGATGCGCGCTGCGGATCAGATCGTGGATTTGGGTCCCGGGCACGGGGCCACGGGCGGCCAGGTGGTCTTTCAAGGGGCCTTCCAGGACGTTCTTAAATCAGCCGCCTCGCTCACGGGGCAATACTTGAGCGGACGAAAGCGCATCGAGATTCCGGCCCGCAGACCGGTCCACGCGCAAGACCCTCGCCCTCCGCTCTCCAGGGAGGGCGGGCGAGGCCGTTGCGAGCCGCTCCTGTTGAAGGAGGCGGCGCGTCCTTTTCGCGTTCGGGCGGGCGCCTGCCCGGTGCTGGAGCTCTCGCGCGCCACGCGCCACAATCTCAAGGAACTGGCGGTGGCAATTCCGCTGAACCGGCTCGTATGCGTGACGGGGGTGAGCGGTTCGGGCAAGACCACCCTGGTGCGCGAAGTGCTGCTGCCCGCCCTGACCGCCAGGCTCAAGGGTGAGCGGAACTCGAGCCAGGCCCCGGACCGCCTCGAGCGAGAGCCAAACGGGCAAGAGGACAACCCCGACTTGGCCGCAGGCGCTTCGCCGGCGACGCTCCTCGAGGGCGCCGAGGCCCTCGGGGGCGTGGTTTTGGTGGACCAAGCCATTCTCGGCAAGACGCCCCGATCCAACCCGGCCGTCTTTATCGGCGCGTTCGATGACATCCGGGAGGTCTTTGCCCAGTCCGACGCCGCCAGGCAGCGGGGACTCAACGCCAGCGCCTTCAGCTTCAACTCGAGCCAGGGCCAATGCCAGCGCTGCCGCGGCGCAGGTTTCGAGAAAATCGAAATGCAGTTCCTGAGCGACGTCTTCATACGGTGTCCGGACTGCAACGGCCGCCGCTACCGCGCGCATATTCTGGCGGTGAAGCTGAGTGGACAAGGGCCTAATCCTAATCCTAATTCTAATCTCCCCGCTTTTTCTATCGCCGATCTGCTCGAGGCCACGGTCGAGGAGGCGGTTGATTTTCTCTCCGGGTTTCCCGACTCGCGTCCTGCGCGGCGCGCCGTTCGGGGCCTGCAATTGCTTGAGGAGGTCGGCCTTGGTTATGTCAAGCTGGGCCAGCCGATCAACACCCTTTCCGGCGGCGAGAGCCAAAGGCTCAAACTGGTCAGGCGCCTGGCCGAAGTGGAAGCCGGGGCCGAAGAAGCCGCTCCCGGGTTTGGAAACCCTGGCGGCAGCGCCGACGGCAGGGGCCGGCCAAACCGCCCAAAACCGATCCTCTTCCTTTTTGACGAGCCGACGACGGGATTGCATTTCGATGATGTGCGCCTGCTGCTCAAGGTGTTCAACCGCCTGGTTGATGCCGGGCATTCGGTGGTGGTGATCGAGCACAACCTCGATGTGATCAAGTCTGCCGATTGGCTGATCGACCTGGGTCCCGAGGCGGGCGACCAGGGCGGGCGCATCGTTGCCCAGGGCACTCCGGAAGAAGTCGCCGCCTGTCCGGGCAGCCACACCGGCGCCGCCCTTCGGCAGGCAGTGCCCGCTACAGGGCCGGCCCAGTGCGTGTAGGCCCGTCCGTCCTCACGTCCTCTTGAACAGCTCGATGGCATCGATGCGATGCCGGTGGCCGACCTGGTTAACCTCGAATTCGATTTCCTCGCCCACCTTGTGGTTGAGCAAGGACTGGGCGACCGGGGTGAGATAGCTGACGATGCCTTTGTCGGGCTCGGAATCCCAGGCGCCGAGGATGGTAAAGTGCTCGGGCTGGTTGGTGGCAAGGTCGGTGGAGCGGACAGTGGTGCCGATGCTGACGACGTCCGTGCGGGAGTTGGAGAAATCGGTGCCGCGAGCGCGGATAAGCTGGGTTTCCAACTCGACCTTGCGGCGCATGAGCAGTTTCTGCATCTCCTTGGCGGCCTTGTACTCGTGGTTCTCGCGCAGGTCGCCATAGCTGCGGGCAAGGGCGATTTCCTTCGAGTTGGCCGGGATCTTCTTCTCGACCAGGTCGTGATACTCGTTCTTGCGCCGTTCCAGGCTCTCCCAGGACACGACTAAATGGGTTTCCTGTTTGGTCTGCTCGCCGGAAATGAGGGTCTGCATGGCAGGATAGCTCTTGACGATGCGAGCCAGGAGCGACCGCTTGTCCATGTCGTCGAAGCAGGGCGAGAGCTGGAGGGCGCGCGTAAGGTCCTTGATGACCTCCAGGTCGGCGGAACCGATCAGCTCGACCAGCAATTCCTGGTCGTCCAGGATATAATCCCGCAGGCGGTTGGAGCGGCGTTCGTTGAACTGGTCGCGCTCCATGGCCGTGAGCATGGCGCGGAAGACCTCGGGTCCCAGAATGTCGGCAAAGGCGTCGTTGCGGTCTTTGGCCAGCCAGAGCAACAACTCGCTGCTGGCGGTGTGCTGGCTGATGGCCCGGCTCAGAGATTCCTTGAGCAGGTCAATGTGGCCCTTGTGAATGAGCAGGCCGGCAAACTCCCGGCAGAGCTTGGCCGAAACGGTGTTGAGGGTGTCGCGCAGGTTGTCCTGCCATCGCTGGGGATTGGCCGCCTCGAAGGATTCCAGGGCCCGCCGATGCTTGGAGGCAGGCAGGGCCTCCATGAGCGGCCCGAGCTTGGGCTCCAGGGACCATATCGCCCGGGAGTCCAGTTCCCCTTCGGCAGGGGCCAGACCCGCCATTTCCCGCAGGTCGTCGCGGGCGAAGACGGCCTCCAGGGCCACGGCGGGCTGGGTGCGCTGGTAGTTGGCAATCTCGGCGTTGAAGGCCGTGATGACTTCCTGGGCGGCCGCCTTCCTGTCGGACAGGTCGTGGCCGTTCTTGAGCAACTCCCCAGCCACAACCAGGCGCGCCTTCAAGCCCTTGCCCGCCCGGAAATCCCCGAGCAGCCGGTCCTGGAGAGAGACCTCCTTGGCCTGATAGACAATCGGCTCGGTCTTCTTGAGAGGCACCTGGAAGTGGCCGTCGTTCCTGAGCTCCCGCTTGGCCCCTTCCCACCACTTTTTCCAGTCGGTGCTGATGACGTCCGGCACGAGCAGATGCTGGACCTGGTCGGCGGTGGCGCTGCCCCCGAAGCTGGTCAGGACGAGTTTGACCAGTTCCAGGTGGTTGGTGGCGGCTATCTGCCGCAGACCCTCCAGGTCCACTGCCTTGCGCGCCAGGATGTGCTCCTTCGAGATCGGTTTGAGGGATTCGGCCGCGAATCCCAGGTCCATCGTGTGTCCTGGCTTGTCTTGAAAATCAATCGTGAACCGGGCAAAAACCGGGTCCATCGTCCGAATCCTGCCGAAACCCCAACTGCGATGCATGCAAAATCCGCTCGTGGCAAGCCGAACCAGCGGCTCGATGTGGTGGTGCTCCAGCTTGCCCGCCGCCGCCATTTTTTCAAATTCTTCTCTCATAAAGCATCTTCCCGCTCGCTTCCCACCCACTGGGACTGCCACAATTTAAGGTCGTGAGCGGACAAAAACCAAGAGAAATTGCGGTGCGCCTTCTCCAACGCAGCCCAGGCGGCGACTATATCGAACACCTGCTCGATAGTGCGCTGGCCCGAACCCAGCTATCCCCTGCCGACCGCCATTTGTGCCAGGAACTAGTCTATGGCATAGTCCGCTGGCAGGCAACGCTCGATTGGCTGGTGGCCCGCAAGACCGGGAATCGCGCGCAAAAGTCCTTGCTGCAAAATCTCTTGCGCCTGGGTCTCTACCAGGTCTTCTGGCTGGACCGCATCCCTCACCACGCCGCCGTCAACGAAACCGTCGAATTGGCCAGGCAGAGCGGTCTCAGCCGGCAGGCCGGCTTCGTCAATGCCGTGCTTCGCGCTTACGTGCGCGAGTTTGACGCCACCCGCCAGTTGCTGGCCCAGCTCAAGGTCTCCGAACCCCCTCTGGGCTATTCGCACCCGGACTGGCTGGCCGCCCGCTGGACACAACGCTGGGGTCCGGACCTGGCTGCCAGACTGATGGAGTGGAACAACACGCCCCCCCCCGCCTTTGCCCGGGTCAACACCCTCAAGACCGACCCCGCCAAGCTCCTGGCCCAGTGGCGCCAGGAAGAGGTCGAATTCGACCCTGTGCGCCGGGATTGGCTCGAGGAAAACCTCCTCTTTGAGCTCAAATCGCATCCGCCCCTGGCACGGCTGCCCAGTTTCCAGCAGGGCCTGTTTTATGTCCAGGACCCGAGCACACTTCTGGCCCCTCTAGAACTGGACCCCCAGCCGGGCGAAACAGTGCTTGACCTCTGCGCTGCGCCCGGCGGCAAACTCATCTACCTGGCCCAACGGATGGCCAACCAGGGCCAGCTCCTGGCGCACGACACCGCCCCGGACCGCCTCAGACTCATCCAGGAAAACTGCGCCCGCCTCGGCGTCACCTGTGTCTCTACCTTCAATCCTCGGTCCTCGACCCTCTTTGACCGCATCCTGGCCGATGTCCCCTGCTCGAATACCGGCGCCATGCGGCGGCGGGTCGATTTGCGATGGCGGCTTCGAGTCGAGGATGTCCAACGCGCGCGCGGCAACCAACTGCAACTGCTCCGCCAGGCCGCCGCCCTCTTGCGGCCCGGCGGACGCCTGGTCTATAGCACCTGCAGCCTCGAGCCTGAGGAAAACCAGGAGGCCGTCACGCAATTCCTGAGCGAGCATCCCGGCTTCAAGCTCGAGCGCCAGCGCGAGTTGCTCCCCTTCGTTGACAAGGTGGACGGCGCCTTCGTGGCCTGCTTCACTCGCCCTTGAACAGGGGAGTCACCAACACCTCGAAGCCGGGCAGCAGCTTGGAAGCAGCGGTTTGGCCGTTGGTGCAGCGGAGGAACAGTTCGTAGCGGCCGCTTTCCAGAGACAACACCTCAACGGTTTGGGCCTCCGGATCGATGAGCCAGAATTCCCGCACGCCATATTGCTCGTAAAGGTCCCGTTTCTCGATTCGGTCCCGGCTTCGATTGCCCAGCGAAATGACCTCCGCCGCCAGGTCCGCCGGGCCGTTGATAGCCGCTGTGATGATGTCCAGACGAGCCTGGCAGACGTAGGCCACGTCCGGCTGCGTCACCCGGCGGGGCGACAAAACCATGTCGATGGGGCCGGCCACAACCTTGCCGAGCTTGTGCCTCGTGACCCAATCGTAAAGCTGGCGGCAAAAGCGAAGAGTGACCTCCTGGTGATAAAACGAGGCCGCCGACGACATGATCAATTCTCCATCCCAAAGTTCGCAAGGTTGATTGGTTTCCGGCATTTCGGCTGCCAACTCGGCATAGGTGTACCGGCGCCCGGCTGGCGCTGCCGCAGGCCGCTCCAAAGTCGTGCTGCTTCCTATCACAGGCTGAAACTAGAACCTTCCGGCTCGCTTGGCAAGACCGCATGAGCAAAACGCCCGGTTGACGCCGGCGACGGGGCGCTTACGATGCCTTCCATGTCAAGATTAGGATTCGGATTAGGATTAGGAATAAGAATAGGACTCAGCTTGCAGTTCGCGCTGATGGCGAAGGCCAAAGCGGCCGACTATGCCATCGGGGCGGACGTTTCCTTTCTCAAGCAGGCGGAGAGCCAAGGGACCGTCTTCAAGGATCAGGCCCAGGCCAAGCCCGGGCTTCAGGTCCTCAAAGACCACGGCTACAACTGGGTCCGCCTGCGGCTCTTCCACAGCCCCGCGCGCCTGCCCAATGACCTCGCCTACACCATCTCCTCAGCCCAGGAAGCCCGGAAACTCGGGTTCAAGTTCCTCCTGGACTTTCATTACTCGGACACCTGGGCCGATCCGGGCAAGCAGACGATTCCCAGGGCCTGGGAGGGTAAAACGCACGCCGAGCTGGTCCAGGCGGTCTTCGATTACACACGGGACACTATCGAGGCCTGTGCCAACGCCGGCGTCCTGCCGGACCTGGTCCAGGCCGGCAACGAGATCACCCCCGGCATGCTCTGGCCCGACGGCAAGCTGCCCGGGAACTGGCCGAATTTCGCCGACTTGCTCAAGGCCGCCGTCAAGGGCGTCAAGGCTGGTTCCGGGGCCAATCCGCCTCCCCGCATCATGATTCACATCGATCGGGGCGGCGACCGGAAAAGCACGCAGTACTTTTTCGACACGCTCAACTCCTATGATGTCCCTTACGACGTCATAGGCCAATCCTACTACCCCTGGTGGCAAGGCTCGTTGTTGGACCTGCGGGAGAACCTGAACTTCATGGCCGCCCGCTACCACAAGGACATCATCCTGGCCGAGGTCGCCTACTGCTGGCGGCCCACCGAATACAAGCAAAAGAGCGGCCCATTTCCTGAGACCCCCGAGGGCCAAAGAGAATTCCTCCAGGAAGTCAACCGCATCGTCCTGGCCACCCCGGACAACCGCGGCATCGGCATCTTCTGGTGGGAACCCGCCGTCAAGACAGGCCCCCTCCGCAGCCGCGGCTTCTTCGACGACGACGGTTCCGCCCTGCCGGTCATCACCTCCTTCGACCGTCTTACGAAGAAGTGATTCCTTGCCTGCCTGGAACGGTTTTGGTATAAGAAAGCCATTCGGCGTTGGTGAGGAGGCGCCGGCCGGGCCTATTTCCCCGGCCCCGGCAGACCTTGGGTTTCAAACCGCAGGTCCGTTACGTGTGGTCCCACTTCCAGGCGTTCCGAGGTCTTGCCGAGGTCGGAGCCAAGGATGTCCACGTTCTGAAATGAAACGTCTCGGACGTCATGCTTGTCGTCTGCGCCGCTTATCTGAACCCGGTACGGCCCGGGTTTGCCCGAGACGCTCAAGTTCCGGAAGCGCACGTTGCTGATATGGCCGGGCACCTTGTTTCGCATGTATTGGTTGACCACGGGCTTGAGGCGAATGAGTTCGCCTTGGCCTTCGCCGTTGATCCGCACGTCTTGCACCGTCACGTCCTCGAGCCGCATTTCCTCTCCCGGCTCGAACAGGAAGGCGGTCATGGAGAAATGGATGATGTCCAGGTTGCGCAGCGTGATGCCGCGCATAAACGGCGCCCGGCTCTCGTGGCCCAGAAGGAAGATGCGCGCCCGGTCGCACCAAAGCGTGCAGTTCCGGACCGTGATCCGCTCGACATTGCTGTCGGGGCCGCGCAGGTCCAGGCCCTTGAGGGCCACGCAATCGTCATCGGTCCGGATGAAGCAATCGGTAATGAGCACGTCTTGCGAGTTGCAGGGGTTGATGCCGTCGTCGTTTTGCACCCTGGCGCCACAGAGCTTGACGCCGCGAACGATGACGTTCCGGCTGTCGCGCGGCACAATCGTCCAATGCGACGCGCCTCGAATGGTGATGCCGCTGACCTCGACATTCGTGCCCCGGATCATCACCACACAAGCCGTTGGGCCCTTGCGCCATTCCCAGTCGGAGCCGTCCAGGATGCCGCGGCCCGCGATTCGGACATGCTCCCCTTCGACCTGGACGCCGCCCTTGACCACAGCCCCGCCGGCAAGGTAGAGCGTCTGGTCATTGGTGAGCAGGAGCTTGCCGGGCTTGTGAACGCCCGGACCAAAGTAGATCACGCCGGGAGCGCCCTGCCTGGGCGGGTCCTTCTCCAATGGGTTGGCAAAGAGCAGCAGCGGTCCTTTCTTGCCCTCGGGTTCCAGGCTCAGCTTGCAAGGGCCGGGCAGCGACAGAACCAGGGTGTTGTCGCCCTCAAGCCGGGTCGTCACCGTGGAAATGGCGGGACGGACCACGGTGTTGCGCAGCGATCTCTTCGAGCGAATCCGAACTTCGACGGGCCCCTCGGCATCGAAATTGCAGAATGAGTACGGACCGCCATAATCCCACTCTTTGCCGGCAAAAGGAGGGTCCAGAACGCGGGCCGTGTAAACGTCCACTGCTTGGGCCCCGATCCCGACCTGGTAATCGGCCGAGAGAGGCTCGTCCTTGGGAGCTGGGTAAACTACCACAGCCGCCCCGGATGAATAAGCAAGCAGTCCGTGCAGGAGCAGAGGCAATATCGGTTTCATTATTCTCAGGCCGGGTCCACCTCGTGGCCCAGCTCGCGGAATCGCTGCAGTTTGTAGAGGAGGGCGCGGCGGCTGATGCCGATGGCTTTGGCGGTTTCAGTGCGGTTGAAATTGTGTTTGCGCAGGGCCTGGAGGATAGCCTGGCGCTCGATTTCGCCCAAGTGCTCAGGGTCCCCCGCCGGTTGGGTTGCGGGGGCCGGCTCGGCCCCGGCGCGGACCTGGGCGGGCAGGTGTTCGGGCAGGATGAGTTCGCCTCGGGAGACCAGGGCGGCGCGTTCCATGGCATTGCGCAGTTGGCGCACGTTTCCCGGCCAGGAGTAGCGCGTGAGCCAATCCATGACGGCGGTGGAGAAGCGCGCCCGGCCCTGGGTAAACTCGGCGATGAATGCGCTGGCCAGGACTGGGATGTCCTCCTTGCGCTCGCGAAGGGGGGGGATGTTGACTTCAAACACGTTGAGCCGGTAGAACAGGTCTTCGCGGAAACGCCCGGCCTTGACCTCCTCTTCCAGTTGTCTGTTGGTGGCGGCCAGGATGCGGGCGTTGGTTTGGATTTCGTCGTTCGAGCCGACGCGATTGAAGCGGCCCTCCTGAGTGACCCGGAGCAGCTTGGCCTGGAGCGGGGCCGACATGTCGGCGATTTCATCCAGGAAGATGCTGCCGCCATTGGCGGCCTCGAAACGGCCGGGTTTTTGCTTGAGGGCGCCGGTGAAAGCGCCTTTTTCGTGGCCGAAGAGTTCGCTCTCCAGCAGGTTTTCCGGGATGGCGGCGCAGTTCACCTTGATGAGGGGGCCGGAGGCGCGGGAACTCCAGGCATGGATGACGTCGGCCAGGACTTCCTTGCCGACCCCGCTTTCCCCGGTGATGAGGACGCGGCTCTCGGAGGGCGCGATGAGCGAGGCATCATCGAAGACCGCCTGCATCAGCGGGCTCTCGGCCACGACTTGCGGGGGCAACTGCCGCTGGGCCTTGAATTGCCGCGGGGCGGACTTGGCCAGGCCCGTGGCTTGGCGGACGCAGGCCAGGAGTTCGTCCAGGTCAATGGGTTTGGCCAGATAATTGAGCGCCCCGTCCCGCACGGCGCCCACCGCCTCGCGGATGTCGGCGTAAGCGGTGACGAGCAGGATGGGCAGCACGGCATGTTCCTGGCGGGCCCGCCGCAAGACCTCCAACCCCGAGAGGCCCGGCATGCGGACGTCGGAAATCATCATGCTGAAGGGGGCGGTGCGCAGTGTTTCCAGGGCCTCCTCCCCCGAGGCGACGGCCACGGTGTCGAACCCCTGGCCCCGCAGGAAGGAATCGTAAAGGCTCCGGTTGCCCGGGTCGTCATCCACAATGAGGATGCGCGGCCCTCTGGGGCCGTTCTTGCGCGCTTCGGAGGTCATCGGTTCATGACCGCTTGGGATCGAGTCTAACTCAACTCGGGTTGGTCTGAAAGCCGGAAGTCGAGCCGGGGGGCGCATCGATCAGTTGGGCGTTGCGCTCGAGGAGGTCCATCACCTTTTCGCTGGCGAGCTGGTCGTAGATTCCAATGAAGCCGTTGCGCTCGCGGAGGTCCTTGACCAGCTTGTCCATCGGGATTTGGTTGGCGACGGCGATTTGGGCGACGCGCCGGCTGATTTCGTCCTGGGAGACCTTGATGTTTTCCTTTTCGGCGATTTTCTGTATGATGAAGGCCAATTTGACGCGCTCCTTGGCATCCTGGGTGGCGGCCGAAGCGATTCGGTCCCTTTGCTGTTCGATCTGCTCGCGCGAAGCGCCCCGGCGCTGGTTGGCGTTGACGATGTCATAGATGCGGTTGCGCGTCTCGTAGGCCACCGAGGTTTCGGGCAGTTCAAACTGCACCCGGCCCAGGAGGGATTGGCGGAGCTGGTCGTGGATGCTCCTGCTGCGCTTGTAGCTCAACTCGTTGTCCAGGTCCTTTCGCACGCCTTCGCGCAGCTTCTCAAGGCTCACGGCTCCGTAAGCCTTGGCCAATTCGTCATCCAGGGCAGGCAGCACTTTCTCTTTGACCTCGACCACCTCGACCTCATAGACGCCTCGCTTGCCGGCAAGCTGCGGAGTGACAAAACCAGGCGGAAAATCGACGGTGACAGTCCGCTTTTCGCCCGCCTTGCCGCCCAGGAGCTGCTCGCCGAAGCCCTGGATGAAACTGTTGTTTCCGACCTCGATCCAGAAGGCCTTTTTCTGGGTCAGCCCCATGGCGGTAGGGGCAGTTTCCGTGATCGGTTTGCCCTCGCACTGGCCGGTATAATTGACCACCGCAACGTCGCCGGTGGCCACGGGGCGGTCCACGGTGCGATAGCTGACTCGTTGTCCGCGCAGGACCTCCAAGGCCCGCTCCACGTCGGCCTCGCTCACCGCGCGGGTCTCGACTCGGGCCGGCAACCCCTTGTATTCGGGCAGCTCAAATTCCGGCGCGGTCTCGACGGTGGCGGCGAATTGCAGAGGTTGGCCGCGGCCAAACTGGATCTCCTCGATGTCCGGCTTGGCGACCACGTCCAGCTTCTGCTCCTCCATGGCCTGCTTGAAGGTGTCGTTGATGAGCTTCTGCTTGACCTCGTCCTGGATCTCCTTCTCAAACCTGCGCGCGACGATGTCGAGCGGCACTTTGCCCGGGCGAAAGCCCGGGAAGTTCGCCTTTCGCTGAAAATCGCGCGTCATCGCCTCAAAGGCCTGGGCGACCTGTTGCGGGTCCACTTCCACGCGCACCAGTTTTTTGCACGGGGCCAGATTCTCTACGGTTACATTCACAAACAAACCTTTCCGTCAATCGTTGAAAAAGTCCAGTGAGCGAGTTGGTCCTGCAAGCCCTGCCGCTCCGCAAGCCGCCAAGCCTAGGGGAGGGGACCCGGAACGTCAACTTGAATAACGCGCGGGATACTCTAGAATGTATCCATGAAGTTACCGCGCGAGGTCCCGGTTATGACGCTGCCCAAAGCGACGCTTTTCCCGCAGGCATTGCTGCCGCTCTATATCTTCGAGCCGCGTTACCGCCAGATGCTGGCCGATGCCCTGCACTCGACGCGCATGTTTTCGGTGGCCATGCAAAGGCCGGGCAGCAGCCGCGAAAGCCCCTCGCAGGTGGCGGGACTGGGCCTCATTCGCGTGTCGGTGGCGCACCACGACGGCACCTCCCATCTCATCCTGCAAGGCCTGGCGCGCGTGGAACTTGGGGAACCGGTCCGTTTTAGGCCCTATCGCATCCAACGCATCCGCCCGTTGGAAACCCCGCCGTGCGACAATGTCAAGGTCGACGCCCTGGTGGCCAAGGTCCGGGAGTTGCTCGAACGCCGCATCATGCTGGGGCTGCCCTTTCCATTTCCAGTCATGTCCCCCGGCTCGGGCAAAGGCGCCTCGGCGCCGCCGTCCTTTTCGCCGAAGGAAATCCTGCGTTACCTGGATTCGATTGCTGACCCGGAACAAGCGGCGGACCTGGTTTCGTGCGCGGTGCTGCCGGGGGCGGTCCAGCGCCAGGCCATCCTGGAGACGGTGGATGTCGAGGCGCGGTTGCGGCAACTCGTCGGTTTTTTGCTGGCCGAAATCCACAGTTCCAGCAAGACTGGCGCCCCATGAATAATCCACCGCATTCGGAAACCGACCCGGCCAAGCCCGGCCGAGCCGAGGAGCTCTCGGCGCTCTTCGCCCACCTGGTCATTCAGCAGTCCAACATGGCCATGATGCTCCTGGGCAAAACGGCCCATCCGCGGACCGGGCAGGTCGTCCGGGACATCGAGGCGGCCAAGCTGTTCATCGACCAGATGGAGATGCTCCAGGCCAAGACCGAGGGCAACCTTTCCAAAGAGGAAGCCGATCTGCTCAAGCAGAGCCTCCTGAGTCTGCGCCTGGCCTTTGTCGAGGCTGTTGAATCCGCCCCTGCTCCTTCGTCCCCGCAGACCTCGGCCCAGACCCCGCCGGCCCAAGCCGCCGCCCCGTCCCCGGCGCCGGAGGAAGAGTCCCGCAAGAAGTTCTCCAAAAAGTACTAGCCCGCGCTTCTCGCAAGCGCCCCCGCCTTCACCTGCCAGCGTTGGACCTGGCGGCCCAGCTCCCGGGGCCAGTTCTCCTCGGTGGCGGTCATAAAGACCTGGCCTCGAGACTGGCGGGCCTGCTCGAGCAGGGGCAGGAAACCGCTGCGTCGTTTTACGTCCATCTCGCCCATGATGTCGTCGATGAGCAAAACCGGCGGGGCGCCGTAAAGGCCGCTGAGGTACTCGGCCTGGGCGAGCTTGAGGGCGATGGCCAGCGTGCGTTTCTGGCCTTCGCTGCCGAACTGGGCGGCGGGGCGGCCGTCGAGCAGCAGTTGCAAATCGTCCCGATGCGGCCCGATTAAGGTGGCGCGACAGGCGCGCTCGCGGGCGCGGGACTGGGCCAATTCGACGGCAAAGTCCTGTTTTACGCTGGCTCGATAGTCCAGGCGAAGTTCTTCGGCCTGGTTTGCAATCCGGGCATAAGCCCGGCAGGCCAGAGGGGAGAATTGGGGGACCAGTTCGCCGCGCATGCGGCAGAGGACCTCGCCGGCGGCGATCAGCTCGCGGGAGAAGCCCTCCAGGGCCGCCGGGTCCGCCAGAGGCTGTTTGAGCAGGGCATTGCGGGCGCGCAGCGCGCGCGCATACCGTTGGAGGAGCGGCAGGTAAGCGGCGTGGGTCTGTGAGAGCAGCAAATCCAGAAAGCGGCGCCGGCCCCGCCCGGCGCCTTTGACGAGCTGGAGGTCTTCGGTGCAAAAGACAACCGTCCGCAGCACGCCCAGGTAATCGGTCAGCTTGCGCACAGGCTGGCCATCGAGGCTCAGGCTCCGTTCCCTGGCCGACCAATAGAGCTTCACATCATGCTGGCCCTGGCCGACGATAGAGGCGCCCACGAAGTAGCCCCTTTTGCCGTGGCACACCATCTGGGCGCTGCCGACGCCGCGAAAGGAGCGCAGGGTGGCAACCAGGTAAATCGCCTCCAGGATATTGGTCTTGCCCTGGGCATTGTCGCCCAGCAGGAGGTGGAAGCCGGGGGCGATGTCCAGGTCCAGCCGGGCATAGTTTCGGAAATCCCGCAGGCGCATACGAGCCAGGTGCATCGCAACCCATTTGCCACAAAAGGGGGCAAAAGAACATGAAAAGTTCGCGCAAACGCGCTTGCATCGAGACGGACTTTCAGGGCATTGTTAGCCAATGGCACCGCCAAGTCGACCCGTTAATTTGACCGCCGAGCAGGTGGACGAGCTGAATCGAAAGCTGTCCTTCCTGCGGCACGACATCAACAACCACCTGTCGCTCATGATAGCGGCAATCGAACTGATCCGCACCAAGCCCCAAATGGCCGAGCGGATGATGAGCACGCTGATCGAGCAGCCCTCCAAAATCGCGGGGGACCTGAACAGGTTTTCGGTCGAGTTCGAGCAGATTTTCGGCGTGGCCCGTTCCAGACCGGCCTAGTGTAGCGCCCTATCGGCGGCGGCTTTTGACTTGGCCGCCGCAGATTTGGCATATTGCGGCTGATGGAACGGACCGAAACGGACCTGGTAGCTGCAGTGTTGAGAGGCGACACCGGCAGCTTCGAGCCGTTGGTGGCGAAGTACTCCCCTCGCCTTTTTGCCACGGCTCGACGCTACGCGCGCCGGGAAAGCGAGGTCGAGGACATCGTGCAGGAGGTCTGGGTCAAGGCCTTCCGGAAACTCCGGAGTTTTCGCGGCGAAGCCCCCTTCGAGCATTGGTTGATGCGCCTGGCGGTCCATACCTGCTACGATTTCCTGCGCGTCCACCAGCGCAGCCGCGAGGCCGCCTTTTCCGACCTCTCCGAACCCGAAGAGGATTGGCTGGATCGGTTTGTGAGCCAGCCCTCTTTGGCCGCCGAAGATGCGGAAGCCGCCCGCCAATTGGTCGGGCGAGTGCTCGAGCAGCTCTCCCCGGCCGCGCGACTGGTCATCACGCTGCTGGAAATCGAAGAGCGGTCCGTCAAGGAAATAGCCGGCCTGACCGGTTGGTCGGCGCCGCTGGTCAAGGTCAGGGCGTTCCGGGCTCGGGCGCAGATGCGCAAAGTGCTGGCCAAAATGACCCGGGAGAAATACCTGTAAGACACCACACTCGTTGCCGCCGGCCTGTAACCGCTCCTCAGGGCTGGGCGTCTGAAATGCTGAAGGCTGCATGAACCAAGCCGAACTAAACCGGAAACTAATCGCCGCCGCCCGGGGCAACCCGCCGAGCCAGCGGGTGCCGCACACCTTTGAGAAGCGCATCCTGGCCTGCATCCAGGCCCTGCCCAGGGTGGACCATTGGGCGTTGTGGTCGGCGGCCCTGTGGCGCGCTGCCGCGTCTTGCATGGCCGTCATGCTGCTGCTGGGCGCCTGGTGGTGGTTCACTCCCGCCGCCCCTCCGGCCAACGACCTCTCGCAAGACCTCGAGAATACGATGCTCGCCGCGGTCGAATCCGAGCAATCCCTCGACCTTTCCCGGTGAACACCTGGAGAGTCATCCTGGCCACAATCGTCATCTTCGGCACCGGCGTAGTGACGGGGGACCTGCTGGTCGAGCACATGGGCCACGTCCGCCATGCCCGGCCCCCGCATGCCGCCAATGCCGGCCGCCAGCCCCGCCAACCTTTCTCCCCCGGCGGACTCCGCCTCGACCTGCTGCGCCGCCTGGAGTCCGAACTCGGCCTGACCTCCCCGCAAAAAGAGCGCATCGATGCCATTATCCGCCAGGGCCAGGAGCGGACCCGGAAGATCATGGACCCCGTGCGGCCCCAACTCCAGGAAGAGGTGCGGAAAGTCACGGCCGCCTTTCGCGACGCCCTCACGCCCGAGCAACAGACCCGCTTTGACGACTTGCTCAAGCAACAGCAGCACCCCAAAGAGACCCGCCGCCCCCAGCCCGCTCAACAGCACCCCGCTGAAAACTCCCCGGGCCGGACAAATTCCTGATATGCCGCTCCTGACGGAGCTTTGCCCACGCGACGCGATGGACTATAGACATGCCGCTCCTGACGGAGCTTTGCCGACGTGGCGGGTGGACGACCGCCGTTGGCCCATGAAACGGTGAGCTCGCCGCGGCCCTCTTGCGGCTTTCCGTGGTCAGTGCCACAAGTTGGACGCCAGCGGCGACGGCCTTGAAACGGGTGCCCGGCTGGACCAACGGGATGTCGTCCATGCCCCACGCCGTGACCACGCCGGCCTGCCCGGCTCGCGCCTGGCGAGGGCCTGCGCCCGAGCAATAGACCCGCTTTGACGACTTGCTCAAGCAACAGCAGCACCCCAGGGGGACCCGCCGCACCCAGCCCGCTCAACAGCATCCCGCTGAAAACTCCCCGGGTCGGCCGGGTATCGGCGCGCCAAGCCGGCCGCAAGTTCTTTGAGCGCGGCGACATCGAGCCGGGCGCGGATTTCCAGGTCGAAGGCTTCGCACGACTGGTCCAGCCGGTCAAACTCCTCGGGCGGGATGATGTTCTGAGCCATGGGGTAAAGGATGTTGTTTTCCTTCTGGATGTGCGCGTAAAGCAAGGGCACGAACTGGCCGGCATAATCGATGGTTCTCGAGATCTCGGCCTGGCTGAGCGGCCCGGAGCCGGCGCCTACCTCAAGCAAACCCCGCACGGCCTGGCGGCCGGCGTCATGTTCGGCCAGCATCACCGCTATAGGGCCGCTATCGTGGGGGAATCCGGCCTCCTCCATTTTGACAAAGAGCCTGTCTTCCTCTTTGCCGTGGTGGCATTTGTCCGCGAAATCGCGGAAGAACCTGCCGAAATCCGCCACATCCTGACGGGCGACAGGGCCGCCGGCAGCCAGTTTCTCAGCCAGGGCCTGCAGTGAGGCCAACACTTGAACAATCAACTCGTGCTCCTGCATCATCGATTCCACACATTTTCTCATGCCCTGAGTCTAAGGCGAAGACGGAACGAGTTCCTTGATTTCGGTCAAGGAAAGCGACGGTCGGCCAGTAAGGCCAATCCCTACCACGCCAGGGACTCGAGGTAGCGGAGGCTCTGCGGGATCTGCTCGAGGGAAGCCGGCGACTCGTCTTCGATGAAGAAGTGCTTCACGCCGGCCCGAGCGGCCTCGCGCAGAGTGGCGGGGATATCGATCTGGCCCGAACCGATGATCACGTCATTGCGGACATCTTCGCTGCCGGTGAGCAAACCCGTCCTGGTCCCTTTTCGCATGTCTTTGACATGCATTAAGGCCCAGCGGTTCGGGTACTTCCGCAGCAGCTTCACGGGGTCCTGCCCCGGATGCGCCACCCAGAAGATGTCCATCTCGAAGCTTACCCACCTGGGGTCCGTCTCAGCCGCCAGCAGGTCGAACAGGGTGCCCTCGCCCCGCGGAGCGAACTCAAAGCCGTGGGGGTGATAGAAGAAGCGGATTCCCGCTTTCGCCAGGGCCTGGCCCGCCCGGTTGAACACGGCGGCAGCCCCCCGGACATCGGCCTCGGCCAGCGCGCCCTGCCGGGGTATTCCGGCCGTGCCGATAAACTGCACGCCAAGCGTCTTGGCCTCCTCGACGACCTTATCGAGGTGCTCCGCATACATCCCATAATCCTCGATGGCGGAGACCGGCTTGAGGGCGAACCGCTCGAGCATGGCGCGGAACTGGCCTCCAGGCACGCCATAAGTGCCGGCAAGCTCGACCTCGCGGAATCCGAAGTTGCGGGCGAATTGCAGGCCGAGGCCGACGTTCCGGTTGAGGATGTCCCGGAGACTGTAGAGTTGGAGGCCGACGGGCCCGCTGAAACTCGAGCTGGTGCCGACTCCGTGGGCGCCGGTCCGAGTGCCGTTATTGAGCCAGACATCCACCCGCGGCGTATCCCAGTTGTAGGGCTTGTTGAGCAGGTCCAGGTCTCCATCGCCATCCAGATCGGCCAATTGGCCCTCGTGCCAGCCGTGCCCGACGATGACTTCGGTTTTCCTGAAATGACCCTGGCCATCGCCATAGAAGACCCAAGCCGTCGCCTCGGGGTTATCCCGCTGCGGCTGGTTCTCGCTCCATTTGGCCATCTCGGCGGCGAATATGTCCAGGTGCCCGTCCCGGTTGATATCCCCCAGTTGAAGGGTGTGGCCGTGGATGACTGTGCGATCGACCAGATTATGGCCAACCCAGGCCCCAGGGTCCTCGGCATCGCCCGTGCATTCATACCAGCGCAACGGGCCCACGCCGTCACCCGGAGAGATGACAATCTGGGCCACTTTGGTGGGCTTGAAGTAGCCGGCAAAGATGAGCCCGCCCTCGTTGGCAATCTTAATCGGCTTGAAGCTCTTGCCGCCCAGGTGTTTGTACCAGGTGTTGTAAGCCAGCAGGTCCACTTGGCCGTCCCCGTCCACGTCGAAAGCGGAGATGCCTTCGGTGTAAGGAGTCGATGCGGAGGTTTCGACGGTGGCAATCTCGGTCAGGGGCCACGATTCGGCGGTGCGCGGGTTGGGAGGAATCTCGGCCAGGAAAAGCTTCTTGGCCCCCTGGTTCCAGAAGGCGAGCTGGGGTTTGCCGGTGCCCAGAAAATCGCCAAACACCTGGTCGTGGTGTTGCGTCTTGCCGCCCTTCTTGATCAGATGCCGTTTCCAGGGCACTTTCGGGTCAAAGTTGGGGGCCGGGTTTTCCCACCACCAGACTTCGTCACTCTGCCAGTCGCCCCCAAAGACCACGTCCAGGTCGCCGTCGCCATCAATGTCACAAACGGCGCCGCCTGCCTCGATAGGCAGGTAATCCTTCTCGATCACATAAGGGTCCCAGCCGGCAGCCGTCCGCCGGTACCACACCAGGGCAGGGGCCTTTTGGCGGAAGCTAAGGATAAAATCGTTGACGCCGTCGCCGTCGAAATCGGCCACCACTGCGCCGGTTTGTTGAGTCGAGCCTCCCGGCGGGGTGGGCACTTCGCCGCGCTTGCTCGAGAGGTTCTGCCAGACCGGGTCCACTCCGGCCCACATTTGGGCTGAGGCAAGGAGAAGCTGGCCAATTGTCCAGAGGCCTTTCCAGCCACGGTTTCGGGATGGGTTTGAAAGGGGCGACGGTTTCATGGCATTTCGGATCGCTGAATGGCCGCTCATTGTCAACGAGAAACCGCCCGGATTATACGTCTTGCATTTCACAGGCGGGGCGCGTAGAACTCCATGAAAAACCTGAACATATCCAATCTATATGCGCTCAAGACGAATTCTCCTTTCCGCTCTCTGTGCCATTGGCGCCGCGCTGGCGGCCGGCTCGCTGTGCGCCGAGAACACAATCCCCCAGGAATGCAGCATCGGCGGCTTTTTCATCGGTTGCCAGGCCTACACGTTCAACCAGTTTACGGTGTTTGAGGCCATCGAAAAGACCGCCGAGGCCGGCGGCTCCGTCATCGAGTTCTTTCCCGGGCAGAAACTGAGCAAAGAGGAGCCTGACGTGGTTTGGGACCACAACGCCTCGGCCGAGACGATTGGGAAGGTCAAGGCCAAGCTGGCCCAGCACAAGATCAAGGCCGTCAATTACGGCGTCGTGGACGTGCCCCAGGACGAGGCGCAAGCCCGCAAGCTGTTCGAGTTTGCCAAGGAAATGGGCTTGCGGGCGATTACGACCGAATCGGTCGGCGCCCTGGATACAATCGAGAAAATGGTCAAGGAATACGACATCATGGTGGGGTTTCACGACCATCCCAAGCAACCCAACAACGCGGACTACCGCATGTGGGACCCCAATTACATCCTGTCGGTAGTCAAGGACCGCGACCCGCGCATCGGTTCCTGCGCCGATACCGGCCACTGGGTCCGCTCCGGCCTCAAGCCCCTGGAGTGCCTGCGCATCCTCCGGGGCCGCATAATCAGCAGCCACCTCAAAGACCTCAACCAAATGGGACCCAGGGCCCATGACGTGCCCTTTGGCACCGGGGTCTCGGACATTCCCGCTATCCTGGACGAACTCAAGGGCCAGGGTTTTACCGGCAACCTCTCCATCGAATACGAATGGAACTGGCAGAACTCGCTCCCGGAAGTTGCCCAGTGCATCGGCTTCGTGCGCGGCTACGGCGCGGCCAGGAAGTAGCCGCCGCTCATTGCAGGCCGGACATTCAGGTCAATTGGGCTGCCATGAAACATTCGGGCAAAGCCAGAAAGGCCGCGTTCAACGTGATCCTGCTGTCGCTGATCGCGGTGGTGGTGGTCTGGGCCATCGGCTTCCTGGTCATGGTCATGGCCATCTCGCTGATGGTGATTGTCCCGGGATTATTGGTCCTCTGGGCGCTGTTTTCGGCCTTTACACTGTATTTTTTTCGCGACCCGACTCCGCGCGTGCCGACCGGGAGCAACCTGGTCGTCTCTCCGGCCCATGCGAAGGTCGACGTCATCGATACGATGCTCGAGCCGGAATTCATGGGCGGGGAGTGCCAGCGCGTCTCGATGTTTCTCTCAGTCCTGGATGTCCACGTGCAATACGCGCCGGTGGGCGGGACGGTCGCGATGGCCAAATACACCATGGGCCAGTTCGTCAACGCGCTGCGGACCGAGTCGGCGGCGTGCAACGAGAACGTGCTCCTGGGCTTTGTCGCCAGCGAGCCGCCCGGGCAAAAGGTCGCGGCGCGGCTGATTGCCGGGGCCATTGCCCGGCGCATCGTGACCTTTGCCCAGCCAGGCGACGAGGTGGCCCGCGGCGACCGGATCAGTCTCATTCAGTTCGGCTCGCGCGCGGACGTTTACTTGCCAGCCAACGCCAAAATCAAAGTCAGACTCGGCGAGCACGTGGTCGGCGGCGAGACCGTGTTAGCCGCCTTCGAGTGAGCCAAACCCTTAGCGTTCATGACCACTTAGTCAGCCATGGATTCCCGGTCTTCCCCCTCTGCCGCCTCCGACTCAACCGAGCCGAGACTCAAGATTTATTTTCTCCCGAACCTTCTGACTGCCGGCAACCTCTTCTGCGGCTTCGTCGCCCTGACCAAGATCGTCGAGGCCGACTTGGCAACCGGGGATTTTTCCCCGATTAAAGTCGCCCTCGGCTTCATCCTCCTGGCGTGCATCTTCGACCTGCTCGATGGGCGGGTGGCGCGAATGGGCGGCATCGAGAGCCCGTTCGGCCGTGAATTCGATTCGCTGGCGGACCTGATTTCCTTCGGCGTGGCCCCTGCCTTCCTGGTCCACCGCGTGGTGCTCAAAGACGTCTTCAGCAACAACCCCGAGCCGGGCTGGTTTATCGCCTCGATCTATTTGATTTGCGGCGCCTTCCGTCTTGCGCGGTTCAATTGCCTGGCCGCCGCGCCCAACAGCGGTGGCGGCAAGGATTTCCTTGGCTTCCCCATTCCCTCGGCGGCCGGGTTGGTCGCCTCGCTCACCCTGCTGATCATCCATCTCAATGAAAAGGACAAGTCGCTCGGCCCGTGGAAGTATCTGCCGGTGGTCGTCCTGCTCTTTCTCTCGGCCATGATGGTGAGCACGATCAAATACCCGAGCTTCAAGTCCTTGGGGCTGCGTTCCGTGAGCACCTTCACCAAGATGCTGATTTCGGCCCTGGCACTGGGCCTCATCCTGGTTTGGTGGCGAACCATCTTCTTTTACGCGCTTCCGGCCTTCTTTACCCTGTATCTGATCTATGGCTTGATCCGCCCCCGCATTTCCCGGGAGGTCCGCCGCGAGATCGAGGAAGACGAGGAAGACGAACAAGGAGAGGCTGGGTGAGGCGCCCGAGGGGGCGACTGCCCGAATCTGAAGAGAACCTCCTTCATGGATAGTTTGCATCCCATCCTGGTTGCGGGACTGACCGGTTTGCTCAGCGGCCTGCTGCTGTCCATCCCGGTTGGCCCGGTCAACCTGACGATTCTCAATGAAGGGGCGCGGCGCGGGTTTTATTGGGCTGTGATGATTGGGCTGGGGGCGACCGTGATGGAGGTCATCTATTGTTTCATCGCCTTCACCGGGTTTGCCTCTTTTTTCACGCGGGGCTACGTCAAGGCGGCGATGGAACTGGCCAGCTTTGTCTTCATGCTCTTCCTGGGGGTAAAATTCATTTTGGCCCGTTCGGTGAGGACGGCGCCGATGCAACTGGGCAATGCCGCCCACAGAATCGAGGAGCGCCTTGGCGAACGGCTGCATCCGCATTCGGCCTTCATGGTGGGAATGGTGCGGGTGATGGGCAATCTGGGCGTGCTCGTGTTCTGGATTATCCTGGCGGCCAACTTCATCTCTCGCGAGTGGGTGACCCCTGACTGGCCGGGCAAACTCGCCTGCGTCGCCGGCGTCGCCGTGGGGACGGGCTTGTGGTTCGCGAGCTTAAGTTGGGCGGTGTCGCTGGGCCACGGAAAGATCAGCGAGACAACGCTCCTGCGCATCGAGCATGGCTCCGGGGTGGGCCTGCTGATACTGGCCCTCATTCATGGAGCGATCATCATGAGAGAGATGTCCCTCGGGCACTGATGGACTAGATGGAGCCGAGCCTGTCCCGGTTCTCATAGACCTTGAGGATGGCGTCGGCGATGTCGTCCATGTCCGAGCGCGTGCCCAAGAGCGGTCCGGAGGCCCAGACCATGGCCATCTCCTGGCAGACCCGGTCGCAGTTGGGGCAGTTGAGCTCATCCCGGTATTGCCGGAGGCGGCGCGGAGAAAACATCTTCTGATAGACCTTGCTCCTGAGGATGTTCTCAACCCAGGGTTCCCGGTGCAGTCCGTGGCCGATGTAGGGACTGAGGCTGAGGCCCTCGGCCTCGAGCGCCTTGAGGAAGGCGCTGCGATCGGCCCCGTTCCACTGTTCCTTCTTGTAGCTCATCGCATAGATATAGAAGGAACCGCTGGCCGTGCCTTGGTAGAGCTTTTGGGGGAGGATGCCCGGGCACCCCTTGAGCCGGGAGGTCAGGTAGGCGGCGTTTTCGTTGCGGCGCTGGAAGCGTTCCTGCGCGCCGAGCAATTGGGGCAGCAGGACGGCCGCCTGAAACTCGTTCATCCGGTACTTCGGGCCAATTACTTCGGTCCTGCCCCGGCGGGAGGTCCCATGATTATGGACTGTGTAGCACTTGTCCATGAGCGCCTCGTCGTCCCCCACAATGGCCCCGCCCTCGCCACAGGCTATGGTCTTGCTGGCCTGGAAGCTGAAACATCCCAGTGGGGCGATCGTGCCAAGCTTCTTGCCCTGGTACTCGGACAGGTGCGCCTGGGCGGCATCTTCGATCACGGCCAGGTTGTGCTTCCGCGCAATGGCCATGATGCGTTCCAGGTGACAAGGCTGTCCCATCATGTGAACGGGCATGATGGCCCGAGTATTCTCCGTAATCCTCCGTTCCGCGTCGTCCGGGTCCAGTTGGTAGGAAGCCGGGTCCAGGTCTGCCAGCACGGGCAGCGCCCGCGCGGAGAGGATGGCCTGGATCGTCCCCGGATCGGTATAGGGCGTGGTAATGACTTCGTCGCCGGGACCGATACCCAGCGCCTCCACGCACGTGTGCAGGGCCTGTGTCCCCGAGCCCGTGGCCACGCAGAACCGCGCTCCCATCAGCTTCGCATACTCCTTCTCGAACGCGGCCACCGCGCCGGAGGCGGACTGGATGCGACACCAGATGCCGCTCCGGGTGGTCTTGACAACCGAGTCCACGATCCGTTCATCAACGTAAGGCCAGGCCGGCCATGGTTTGTTCTTGTTGCGCACAGGCTCCCCGCCCAGGACAGCCAGTGTGCCGGCGGTCCGGGTCAGGCCCGCGTATCCAGTGAGCGAGGCCGAGGCCACGGCGGCTATCGAACTGGCCGAGGCCGCCGCGATGAACTGTCGCCGAGTCAAATCACGCCTTTTCATTTGTCAAGTGAGGTTAACGTTTCGTCCGCTCCTCAAGGGTAGGGCGATCCACCTGCCCAGGCAAGCGGAAACCCGGGGCCCGGCCCCGGCGCAGGGCGAATTCATGAAGGCGGAGCGCCGGTTTTGTAACCGGCTTAAACGCAACGACCTGGCTACGCTCTAAGCCGATTGGAAATCGGCGCTCCGTTATTGCCGCCCAGCGAGTTAGCGTTTTCTTGAATCCGCCCCGGCCGCGGCGGGACTTCGTTGATTTCTTCTTGCATGGAGGGTGCGGACTGGCAAGATTGCACGCGATGCCGGCCCCCGCTCAGGGCGGGACAGATGCCGGCAGTCCAGCGCGCTCATGTTTATGGCCGGAGCCAAGAAAACCGCCTGTACGGCGGGCCGCCGCGGCCCTCCGGCGGGTCGAAAGGCGGAGCGTTGGTGAGCGCGCTGGAGAAGGCGCTGCGAACCGACGGAGGCGAAGCCTCGTCTTGCGCCGGGGTCCCGGAGGAGGGACCTCAGATGAAGAAGGCATTGATTACGGGCATTACGGGGCAGGACGGCTCGTACCTGGCCGAGTTGCTCATCTCGAAAGGGTACGAGGTGCATGGGATTATCCGCAGGGCCAGCACGTTCAACACCGGGCGGCTGGAGCCGCTCTACTCGGACCCGCACCTGGGAAAGAGCCGATTGCATTTGCACTATGGCGACCTGGGGGATGCCAGCGCGCTGGCGCGGGTGATCGGCAAGGTGCAGCCGGAGGAGATTTACAACCTGGCGTCGCAGAGCCATGTGCGGGTGAGCTTCGACAGCCCGGAGTACACGGTGGACATTGGGGCGACCGGGACGGTGCGCCTTCTGGAGGCGATACGGGAGACGGGCATTCGGCCCCGGTTTTACCAGGCATCCTCCAGCGAGATGTTCGGCAAAGCGCGGGAGACGCCGCAAACGGAGCAGACGCCCTTTCATCCGCGAAGCCCCTATGCCTGCGCCAAGGCCTTTTCTTACTGGATCACGGTCAACTACCGCGAATCCTATGGTTTGCACGCCAGCAACGGGATTCTATTCAATCACGAGTCGCCGCGCCGGGGGGAGACTTTCGTGACACGAAAGATTACGCGGGCGGTGGCGCACATCAAGGCGGGCTTGCAGGACAAGATATTCCTGGGGAACCTCCAGGCCAAGCGGGACTGGGGCTACGCCCCGGAGTATGTGGAGGCGATGTGGCTGATGGTGCAGGCAGACAAGCCGGACGATTACGTGGTGGCCACCGGGGAGACGCATTCGGTGCAGGAATTCCTGGAGCTGGCCTTCAGTCATGGCGGCCTGGACTGGAAGGACCATGTCGAGACCGACCCGCGCTACTTTCGTCCGGCGGAGGTGGATTCGCTCATTGGCGACAGCAGCAAGGCCCGGCGGCAGCTTGGCTGGGAACCCAGGACCCGGTTTGCGGACCTGGTCAAGCTGATGGTGGAAGCGGACATCGAGTTGCTGCGCCGGCACCGCCAGGGTCAGACGAGGGTGAGCGGCTGAGAAAGTCCGCGTAGGCCAGCCGCAGACCGGCCGCCAGGCCGACCTGCGGCCTCCAGCCCAGGTCGAAAAGGCTCGAGCTGTCCAGCAATTTGCGCGGCGTGCCCTCCGGCTTGGTTTTGTCCCAGAGAATCTCCCCCTCGTATCCGACAACCCGCTTGACGGCCTCGGCCAGTTCGCGAATGGAGATTTCGGCGCCGAAACCGACGTTGATGAATTGCTCCTGGCTGTAGGTCTGCATGAGAAACACGCAAGCCCGCCCCAGGTCGTCGGAGTAGAGGAATTCGCGCAAGGGGGCGCCGGTGCCCCAGCACTCGATGCCGGGAGCGCCCGCGGCCTTGGCCTCGTGAAACCTGCGAATGAGGGCGGGCAGGACATGGGCGCGGAGCGGGTCGTAATTGTCGTTCAAGCCGTAGAGGTTGGCGGGCATGACGCTGATGAAATCGCACCCGTATTGGCGCCGGCAGGCCTGGCACAGCTTGATGCCGGCGATTTTGGCGACGGCGTAACACTCATTGGTGGGCTCGAGGGCGCCGCTCAGGAGGCACTCCTCTTTGAGGGGCTGCGGCGCCAGCCTGGGATAGACGCAGGAGCTGCCCAGGAAGAGCAGCTTTTTAACCCCGTTCTGATACGCCCCATGGATGAGATTATTCTGGATCTGCAGGTTCTCGAAGAGGAACTGGACCGGGAAGGTCTTGTTGGCCATGATGCCTCCCACCCGGGCGGCGGCGATGAAGACGAACTCCGGTTTTTCGCGGGCGTAGAAGCCGCCGACCGCCGCGCCATCCAACAGGTCCAGTTCCGCATGGGTGCGGCCGAGCAGGCACGAGAAGCCCTGGCGGCGCAGTTCGCGCCAGATGGCGCTCCCCGCCAGGCCGCGATGGCCGGCGACATAAATACGACTGTCTCGCAACATCTGCATTCCAGTCAACATATCCCCCTGGCCGCCAAGACTGCAACCAAAGTTGCAACTGGCAATCAGTAGATTCACCTTGAGTTCCCCGGACCCTGCTGATACGGTGCCCGCTATGCTGTTGGCCCTTGGTCCAGGACGACCGAGGGAAAGCCTTGGAACAGAGAAACAGGCAGCGCTTCCGAGCGCGCTATTGGAAAGGGGCAAGTTCAATTAGCGGCGACGATTCGGTTGTGTCGTTCGGAGTGTTGGTTTGCGAGCAAGCTCGAGCGAACTGACGGGGCGGAGCTTTGCCTGGCGCTCGAACACGGACCACGGACCCGTTCATGCGTTCCGAAACTGACAAGGCCAAGCTGCAGGCGTTCATGGCCGCCCTGGGCCGGCGTGTGCGGGGACCAGGGCGCATTTACCTGACGGGCGGGGCCACCGCCCTCCTATACGGGTGGCGCCCCATGACCATTGACATTGACCTCAAGCCGGACCCGGAGCCGCCCGGGCTCTTTGAAGCCTTGGCAATCCTCAAAGACGAACTGGACATCAATGTTGAACTGGCCAGTCCGGACCACTTCATCCCGGCCATCCCCGGTTGGCGCGAGCGCAGCCTCTTCATCGCACGGCACGGCCCCTTGGAGTTTTACCATTACGACCCCTACGGGCAGGCGCTGTCCAAGCTCCAGCGCGGGCACACCCGTGATTTGGAGGACGCGCGTTGCCTGTTCCGCGCCGATTTGATCCGCGCCGACCGGTTGCTCCAGATGTTTGATTCTATCGAGCCTGACCTGATCCGCTATCCGGCGATTGACCCGTCCTCGTTTCGCGCCGCCGTCATGGATTTCCACAAATCCCTCGCCAGTCCCGCGGCCCCTGGTCAGTAGCCGGTGGTCAGTAGTCAGTGGCCCCATAGTCCCCCAGTCTCTCCTTTATGGCCCCCAATGACCTGCTCGCGGGACTGCCCGGTGAAGACCTCGTCCGCGAAGGCCTGGCGGACTTGCAAGCCGGACGATGCACGGTCCCCGCCTGCCTCGTGGCCATCGGCCTGCCGCGGATGCGCCGGGCCGGCCTGGTCCGCCATGAGCCGGCCGTCGTGCCGTCCGACGCCGAACTCCAACTCTATCGGATGCTCCGTCAAGCCGGTGGCGATGCCTTTTCCCGCTACAACGCGCTGGTCCGGCGACTGGTCAGCTTCGAGCAGGCCCTCGACCGCCGCTGCCGCGATCGCCAACTGCGGGGCTACGGACCACGGGGCCATGAGGGACCACACAAAGATTGAAGCTTGGAAGCCGGCGGACGATTTGACCGCGGCCAGTAGTCCGTAGTCCCTCTCCCCCCTATGCAATTCATTGACCTGCAAGCGCAGTACAAGAAATACCAGGCCCAGATCGATGCCCGAATGCGCGCCGTCCTCGACCACGGCCATTTCATCATGGGACCGGAAATCGCTGAGCTGGAGTCTGCCCTGGCGGGATACGTTGGGGTCAAGCACGGCATCACGGTGGCCAGCGGCACCGACGCACTCGAGATCGCCCTGCGCGCCCTGGGGGTCGGAGCGGGCGACGAAGTCATCACCGTGCCGTTCACCTGGATCAGCACCGCCGAAGTCATCGGCCTGGTGGGCGCCAAACCCGTCTTCGTGGACATCGAACCGAGGAGTTACAACCTCAATATCGACCTGCTGGACAAGGCCGTCACGCCCCGGACCAAAGCGATCCTGCCGGTGAGCCTCTTCGGTCAAATGCCCGACTACGACCGCATCAACGCCATCGCCGCCAAACACGGCCTCCCGGTAATCGAGGACGGCGCTCAAAGCTTCGGCGCTACTCAGCGCGGACGGCGCAGTTGCGGAGTCACGCTCATCGGCAGCACCAGCTTCTTCCCCGCCAAACCGCTCGGCTGCTACGGCGACGGCGGGGCGCTGTTCACCGATGACGATGGCCTGGCCGAGAAGATGCGTGCCATTCGGACCCATGGCGGCCTCAAGCGGCACGAGCACCCCTTGCTGGGCATGAATGGCCGTTTCGATACCCTGCAGGCCGCCGTGCTGCTGGCCAAAATGCCGTATTTCGACTGGGAGGTGAAGGAGCGGGGCCGCATCGGCGCGCGCTACACCGAACTGCTTGGGACCGCGTGCGTTGCCCCGGAGGTAATGCCGGGCAACACTCACGTCTATGCCCAGTACACCATCCGTCTTCCCAACCGCGAGGCCGCGATGGCCAAGCTCAAGGCGCAAGGGGTCCCGACCGCCGTCTATTACCCCAAGTGCCTCAATGAACAGCCTGTCTTCGCCGGCTACGGTTACAAGCGGGGCGACTTCCCCGTCTCCGAGACGGCCTCCCGAGAAGTGCTGAGCCTTCCGATGCACCCCTTCCTGGCCGAGGCGGACCAGGACCGGATTGTGGCCGCGGTTAAGGCCGCCGTGTAACCGCTCGGCCAAGCCCCTCCCGCTGTGAAACGTGTCATGTCTGTTGTTGGCGCGCGGCCCCAGTTCATAAAGGCGGCCGCGGTGAGCCCCGCCCTCGCGCAGGCAGGACTCTCTGAACTACTGGTGCACACTGGCCAACACTACGACAGCGACATGTCGAACGTGTTCTTCCAGGAACTGGGCTTGCGCCCGCCAGACCTCAACTTGAACGTCGGGTCGGGCAGCCATGCAGTCCAGACAGCCGCCATGCTGGTGGGTCTGGAGAGGGCAATACTGGAAAACAGACCGGATTGGGTGCTGATCTATGGGGACACCAACTCGACACTGGCCGGCGCGCTCGCGGCCGCCAAGCTGCATACGCCCCTGGCCCATGTGGAGGCCGGTCTGCGCTCCTTCAACCGGAGAATGCCTGAGGAGATCAATCGTGTCGTCGCCGATGCCCTTGCCTCGATGCTCTTCGTGCCCAGTGAGGCCGCGCGCAAGCAACTCGAGCGGGAGGGTGTCTCGCATGACCGCATCCTCTGGACCGGGGACGTGATGTACGACGCGATGCTGAGGTTCCGGGGAAAGGCCGCTTCGGCCCCCGGGGTTCTTGGCCGCTTGGGCCTGAACGGGTCGCCGTACGTGCTGGCCACCATACACCGGGCCGAGAACACGGATTGCTCGGAGCGGCTGCGCGCGATCTTTGCGGGCTTGGCAGAGGTGGCGGAGCAAGTTCGAGTGATACTCCCACTCCATCCTCGGACGCGCGGCCGCCTCGAGGCCGCAGGAGATGTTCCCTTGGGGAAGCTGGAAATCATCGAACCGGCAGGTTTCCTGGATATGCTTCGACTGGAGACGGGCGCGCAGGTGATTGCCACCGACTCAGGCGGGGTGCAGAAGGAGGCGTTTTTTCAGCGCGTGCAATGCGTGACCCTCCGGGACGAGACGGAGTGGACCGAGTTGGTGGAACTGGGATGGAATCGCGTGGTGCCCCCGCGGGACCCCGGGCAGATCGCCCAGGCTATTCTGGCGGCGCGAGGCGCCGTCGGTCGGGCGGCAGAACCCTATGGCGACGGCACTGCCTCCGTCCGCATTGCCGCAGCCTTGCGCCGATGATCGGCGCCGGAATTTTATTATGCACGAACCGACACAAGCTCGCGATTTGGCGCTCGTTGGCGCCGGGTACTGGGGAAAGAACCTCGCTCGCAACTTCAATGCCCTTGGGGCGTTGCACACGATTTGCGACAGTTTTGCGGCAACCCTCGACTCATACGCGCCGGACTTTGGCAAGGTTGAGAGGACAACGGAGCTTGGGGCCGTCCTCGGCAACAGAGCCATCACCAAAGTGGCGATCGCGGCGCCCGCCGCCCGGCATTACGAACTGGCCAGGGAGTCCTTGCTGGCCGGGAAGGACGTGTTTGTGGAAAAGCCGCTGTGCCTGGACGCCCGCCAAGGGCGGGAGTTGGTTGAGTTGGCCGGCAAAAAGGGATTGGTGGTCATGGTCGGCCATCTCTTGCAGTACCACCCCTGCATCCAGAGGCTCCAAAGCCTGCTGGCCGAGGGGGACCTCGGAAAACTGCATTACATCACTTCCAACCGCCTCAATCTGGGCAAGATTCGCCGGGAGGAAAATGCCTTGTGGAGCTTTGCCCCGCACGACCTCTCGGTCATCCTCTCGCTGGCTGGAAACCTGCTGCCCGAGCGAGTCTCCTGCACCGGAGAGTCCTACCTGACCCATGGTGTCGCAGACACGACGCTGACGGCGATGCGGTTCGCAGGCGGCGTGCGGGCGCACGTGTTCGTCAGTTGGCTCAATCCCTTTAAGGAACAGAAGCTGACGGTGGTTGGGTCCAACGGGATGGCAGTGTTCGATGATACGCGGCCCTGGGGCGAGAAGCTGCTCTTGCATCGGCACTACCTCACCTGGACCAATGGCCAGACCCCCACACCGGCCAAGACCAGGGGCGAGGCGGTGGCAACCGCGGAATCCGAACCCTTGCGCAATGAGTGCGCCCATTTTCTGGAATGCTGTCGGGACCGCCGCAAACCCAGGACCGATGGCCTCGAGGGCCTGCGCGTCCTCGAGGTGCTCCAGGCGGCCCAGCGGAGCCTTGATAACGACGGCGAAGCCGTCAACCCCATGGCCAATGGTCCCGCAGTCAGCGGTCCCGGGTCCAGTGGTCCTGTGGTTTCCACCCCCGTGGTCCCTCCACGCGAGTACTTCGTCCACCCGACCGCAGTTGTGGACGACGGCGCCGAGATTGGCAAGGGAACCAAGGTCTGGCATTTCAGCCACGTCATGAAGGGCGCGAAGATCGGCGAGCGCTGCATCTTCGGCCAAAGCGTCAACGTGGACGGCGGGACCGTCATCGGCAACAACGTCAAGGTGCAGAACAATGTCTCGATCTACACGGGGCTGGTGATCGAGGACGACGTCTTTCTTGGCCCGTCTTGTGTTCTGACCAACGTGTCGAACCCGAGGTCCCAGGTCAACCGTCATTCCCTGTATGAAAAGACGCTCATCCGGCGCGGCGCCACGATCGGGGCCAACTCGACCATCCTCTGCGGCGTCGCGATTGGCCGTTACGCCTTTGTTGCCGCCGGGTCGGTGGTGACCAAGGACGTTCCCGACTACGCGCTTGTCATGGGCAATCCGGCCCGGCAAAAGGGCTGGATGAGCCGACACGGACACATGCTCGGCAAGCCGGACGCTGACGGCGTCATGCGGTGTCCGGAAGCGGGGCTTCGCTACCGGGAAGCCGAGCCCGGCAAGCTCCGCTGCCTGGACCTGGACGAGGACGAAGCGATGCCAGAGGCACTCGCGGTCGGGCGCGCGACCTACGACGCCTACAAGGCCTCGGCACATTAGCACACAGGCCATTGGAGTACCGCCGCGTAATGTGCAGTGCGCCCAGAAGATGAAAGCAACCACGCGAACCGGGGCGGCGGCCCCGCTCCGGGGGAACGAGCCGCGAGCGGCTGCCTGATGGATTACTGGACGGACGGAACGACTGTCTATTCCAAGCAACTGGCCCCTTTGAAAGGCTCTCCCTGATCCCGGCCGCGCATGCGCGCGCCGAACAGGGTGCCGGATTCAATGCCGCTATATAGCGAGAGCCTGTCCCTGACTCCTCCCACCAGGCACAACTGCGCGGAAATTTGTGCCGGTGTCCGTCGCATAAGATCCTGGGTTTATCTTTGAGTCGGAGATCCATCGCAGACACCTCGCTTGAACACACCGCAAACAGCAACCACCGCGCCTGAAACGGTTGCTCCCGTTGCGGGAGCGGCGGGTCCAAAATCGTACGGCGACATTGTCAAGTCGTCCTCAATCATTGGCGGGGCGCAGTGTGCCAGGCTGCTGATCTCGATGGTTTCGACGAAAGTGGTCGCCGCCCTGCTAGGTCCTTCAGGCGTGGGACTGGTTGGGCTTTACCAGTCCGCCACCGACCTGGTGGGCATGGTGAGCGGCCTTGGCATCGGCTCCAGCGCCGTCCGCCAGGTTGCCGAGGCCCACGGCAGCGGCAATCCTGAACGCGTTGCCCGGACGGTTAAGGCGCTGCGGCGCGCCTGCTGGGCGACCGGGTTGTCAGGCTGGCTGCTGACCGTCGCGCTGGCACGGCCGCTGAGCGTCTGCATCTTCCGCAGCCCCGAGCATGCCGGTTCCATTGCCCTGCTTGGGGCCACGCTGCTCTTCGCTAGCATTTCGTCCGGGCAAATGGCCTTGGTCCAGGGAGTCCGGCGCATTGGCGAGTTGGCGCGCCTGCAAGTCCTGCCCGGGATTCCCAACCTGCTTATCAGTGTCTGCCTGTATGCGTGGCTGGGGCAGCGGGGCATTGTGCCGGTGCTCGTCACCATGGGCGCGGTGAACCTTGGGTTCTCGTGGTGGGTCGCACGCCGTGTTCCCCTGGCGTCGGCGGCCATCACGTGGCGTGAGTCCTTTCAGGAGTCCGGCCGCCTCGTGTCGTTGGGCGTGGCGTTCATGTGGTGCGGAGTCATGGCGGCGGGCGTGGGGTTGGCGACGCGCGCCTGGATCTTCAGGGGCTTTGGCACCGGGGCCAGCGGCATTTACCAGGCGGCCTGGGTTATGTCGGGTGCCTTCACCGGGTTGATACTCCAGGCGATGGGCACGGATTTTTATCCCCGCCTGACTGCTGCCGCCAAGGATAACTCGGAGGTCAACCGGCTGACGAACGAACAAACCGAGGCGGGCGTCCTGCTGGCGCTGCCGGGCTTGCTGGCCGCGCTGGTGTTTGCGCCGTGGGCCATCCAGGTTTTCTACACGGGGAAATTCCTGCAAGCCAGCGAGTTGCTGCCCTGGTTTCTCCTCGGGATCTTCGGCAAAGTGGTCTCCTGGCCCCTGGCCTATATCCAACTGGCCAAGGGCAACGCGCGCACGTATGCCGCCTCCGAGACGGCGGCGAACGGGCTGCTGCTGCTGTTGACCTGGCTAGGCTTGCGCTGGTGGCAGGTTCCCGGGGTTGCCGTGGCCTTCGCGCTGCAGACGGGCATTTATGTCGTGCAGGTGCGCTGGGTTGCGGGGTGGCTGACCGAGTTTCGGTGGTCCAGTTCCGCGCGGAGGCTTGTCCTCGAGTCCTCAGCGGCAGTCCTGCTGGCCTTTTGCATACCCAGGTTCTTGCCTCCCGTGGCCAGTGCGCTTAGCGGCGGGTTGCTCGCTGCGGCGGCTTCCTATCTCTGCATCGGCAGGTTAACAGCGCGCCTGGGGCCCAGCCACCGCATTTCCCGGTTCGTCGCCCGCTTCTCCGCGGTTACGGGAGCCGGCGCCAAATAGAATTCAGCCCTCCGCACGCCCGACGTGATTACCGTCACTAGCCTAGCGCGGGTTTACTTACCTGACGAGGCAAACCTCCATTCGGAACGGTTCAGGAGAACGAGGCCGCTCTGATGCCCCAGCTAGTTATCGAATATAGGGAGGGGCCGCTGGGCCCGGGGCTCCTGCAAGAGATCGCTCGGCTCTACGGCGCATACGATCCAAAATACCGCGCTCCGGAGTTCTGCGAGCAGCTTTTCAACCACACACCGGCCGGCGGATCCCACCACGTCTTCGCCAAAACGGAAACAGGTCGTTATGTCGGCCACTTGGCCCTGATCCCCCTGTTCGTTTCGACCCGCGCTGGCCCGGTTTTGTCGGCCAAGGCCGAAGCATTTTGCCTCGAAAAGGAGTTTCGCATACTCAGAGCAGCGACCTCCCAAGGTACAGCCCCTGCTGCCATAGCCCTGGCTCAGACCGTTTACGGGGCAGCCGCACGCGCCGGCATACCCCTGATTCACGTGATCACGTCAGAGCCGGTCGGACTGGTTCATCAGGTGGCCGGATGCCGCAAACTCTCGTTCCCATGCAGGCACTGGCTTTTTTTCCTGCGCCGCCCCCCCTGGAGAGGGGGCCGCGTCGCCAGTTACGCGGCAGTCCGCTGTATCCACCTCGCGCAGAAGCCAATGCTTATATATAGCCGGTTTCGGGCACGAGCCTCGCGAGCGGCCGTTGCTGGAGTTGATGACGAGCTTCTGAGAATCGCGGCGACGTTGCGCTTCGGCGAGCCACACCAATGGTCCTTCAGCCTCGATCCGAAGAATCTCGTTTGGCTGAACAACACTGGCCACCTGGGCGGAGCACGCTTCCCGTCGGGGGGATTTGCGCTCTGGAGCCGCCCCGACGGGCGTTCGGGCGTTTGCTGTCTGTTGGCCTGGTACAGCCCGGACGGCCGGACCGATTCAGCGAAGGCCCTTCTCGGCCAAGTGATCAGCGGCAGCGCTCAATTGGGGGCATCTCTCCTCTCGGTTCCGGCTTGCGCCGCCATCGATAGCAAAAGCCGGCAAGCGTTAGCCGCGGCCTGCCGGGGCCGCTGGGCCTTCCGGCGGCCCCGGCCGGACGTCCACGATTTTTACGTGTGTTCCCGGGATCCTCAGTATCTTAAAGGGGAGAATTTTGCGTTCTCTCCAATGTTCGAGGGTCTTTTTTGATGGACACGGCAACCTGGAATCGACTGAGAATCAGCATGTTTCGGCTCCACCATAATGGGTACTTGACCGCAGACTTGGAAACGGCTGCCGCCCTGCTGGAGAAGCGATTCAACTATGTGCGGGAGGGCGCGACGGTCCATGACCCAATCCAAACCGCCCACGTGCTGCTCCTGCGGCTGCCGGGCGATCAGCCGTGGTTGGAACTCGTGACGCCGGACGGTCCGGCGAGCAAACTGGCCCGAGCTCTGAGGAAGGACGGAGAGGGATGGCACCACGTGTGCTATGAAGTAGAGGACATCCTGGCGGCGGGCCTCCGGCTGCGCGACCAGGGCATGTTGCCCCTCTGCGAACCGGTTCCCGCCAGCGCGTTTCCAGGACGCCGCCTCTCCTGGTTTATGGACGCCAAGGGTTTCCTGGTCGAACTTGTGGAAGCCCGCGACCGGGTAGCGCCCAGCCTTTGAGCCCCCTATCGTAACGTATGGCACCTATGACAAAGCTCGATCGTCTGCAGGTGGTGTTTCGGGATGTGTTCGGTGACCCGTCCATCCGCCTGGCTCCGGAATTCTCCCCGGCGACCTATGCCGACTGGGATTCGATCGCCATGGTTCGAATTGTGCTTGCTGTCGAGAGCGAGTTCAACGTACGCTTCACGACGGACCAACTGGTGGGAATCAAGTCAGTCCAAGATATCATGGCCGTCCTGGAATCCGCCTAAACGCCCTTGGGCATTGAACCAACGGCCTCAACAAAGCGTGGAGTCGGCGGACAATCTGCTTGACCAGGCCCGCGCTCGGCGCCGGGACGGGGACGCGCCCGGGGCGTATGGGCTTTTGTGGGAGGCCCTGGGTGCCGAGGACTTGTCTTATGAATTCCTCGCCAAAGCGGCGGACCTGTTCGCTCGCCTGAAGAAGCAGGCCCCTGCCCCCGGGGCAAATTGGACGCCCAAACTGGCCTATCTTTGCCGCCACACCGCGGCCCTCCATCTGCCCATCCTGGAGGTGATGGCCTGGCGGGAGGGACTCTTGCTGCAGCTTTACGCCCCCGCTTATGGCGTGGTTGAGCAGGAAGTTCTTGAGCCCCACTCTGGTCTGTATGCATTCAAGCCGGATGTCGTTCTGTTCGCTGGACATTGGCGGGACGCCGCTCTGTCGGCGTGCAGTCCGCGGCCCGCTGAACAACTTCAAACTGTCCTGACCAACGTCCAAGCACTGTGGAAGGCCGTGCTATCCAACCATCCATGCCGCATCGTCCAGCACAACTTCGATTCCCCGGCCTGGGACTCGTATGGGAGTCTGGCCTCGCGGCTCCCCCGAGGGCGGCTTGCGCTGTTGCGCGAGTTGAACCTGCGCCTGGCCCAAGTGGCCCCGCCGCAGGTCGCCATTCTCGACGTGGACCAGCTTTCCGCGAGTTTCGGGCGCGAACGGTGGGAGGATGCCCGGCTTTGGCACCTGGCCAAGCAGCACCCGGCTCCGGCAGCGCTGCCCGCCTTGGCGGCCGCGCAAATAGCCTTGGTTCGGGCCGGTCTCGGGCTGACAAGAAAGGTCCTGGCATTGGACCTGGACAACACGCTTTGGGGCGGAGTTATTGGAGAGGATGGGCTGGAGGGGATTCAACTTGGGCCGCCCGACGCGCGGGGCGAGGCCCACCAGGCCCTCCAACAGTACTGCCTCGAATTAAAGCAGCGCGGCGTTCTGCTGGCGGTTTGCTCGAAGAACAACGAGGACGACGCCCGGCTGCCCTTCGCTGAGCACGAGGCCTCCATTCTGAAACTCGAGGATTTCGCGGCCTTCGTTGCCAATTGGCAGGACAAGGCCGAGAATCTCCGTGTGATTGCGCACACGCTCAATGTGGGCTTGGACAGCTTCGTGTTTCTGGACGACAACCCGGTCGAACGGGCGAGCATTCGTGGTCGTCTGCCCATGGTGGCGGTGCCCGAGGTCGGCAGCGATCCCTCCGATTTCATCGCCGCGCTGGGCAGGGGACGATACTTTGAAGCCTGGAGTCTTTCCGAGGAAGACCAGTTGCGGACCGCCGGTTACGCGGCTAATGCGCAGCGCCAGGAGGTCCAAAAGAGGTGCGGCTCGCAGGCGGACTATTTGCGCGAACTAGGCATGGTCTGCGAACACGGGCCCTTCGATGCAAGGACGCTTCCGCGCGTTGCACAGCTGGTGGGCAAGACCAACCAGTTCAACCTGACCACTCAGAGGCACAGCCTCGAGGCCCTGCGGCGTCTGGCGGAGGACCCAGGGAACTGGACGCAATGGTTCCGCCTCCGGGACCGATTCGGCGATTTCGGATTGATCGGTGTAATCATCGCAGTACCGGCTGGGCCGGACCGCTTGCGCGCTGACACGTTCCTCATGAGCTGCCGTGTGATGGGCCGTACCGTCGAGCACTTTATGGCGCTGGAATTATTTGCCTTCGCGCGCCGCCGTGGAATCCGCACGCTGATAGGAATCTACCGCCCCACCCCGAAAAACAGCATGGTGGCGGGGCTGTGGCCCCAATTCGGATTCCAGAAGACCAGCGAGACGGCTCAGGAAACAGCCTTCGAGCGGGCTGCCGACGCCGCAGGCGGGCCGTTGAGCTTCGTGGCTGAAGCGGCGCCCTAGCCGCATGTTTTCTCCTATGTTTCACGCAGTTTGGTGATGGACAGCGCAACCTGGACAGAACGGCAAAGGGACTTTGCCGTCGAGTACTTCCGGTCTTTGCACGGAAGCGCCGCGCCGCTGCCGGAGAACCAGGTTCTGCAGACGGTTTTTCGCGCCCTTTCGCGCCAGGAAGAGTTGGGAACCGAGCACCGGGACCGCTGGGGCAACTGGGAATGGCCGTTTTGTGAATCCAGCACCCCCGACAAGATTTACCGTCCATGGGTGGACGAGCTGGCGGGCGAACACCTTCCTGCGGAGACCAGGAATGGAGGCTCGCACCGCTGGCCGAAGGGTAAAGCCTTTGCCGTTTGCCTCACCCATGACGTGGACCAAGTGGCGCCGGTCAAGCCGTTGTCCCGCGGCCGGCGCCTGCGGGATCTCCTCGGAAGGCCCAACGAGCTTGTGCGGAGGATCAAGGCGCCGCTCAAGTCGGCGGTATCGTTGCTGCGCGGCCCTCGCGGATACGAAAGACCCGCCGACTTTGATCTCGGCAAATGGCTCGAAATGGAGGATCGTTTCGGATTCCGATCCAGTTTCTTTTTCTTTCCTGAAGAAGTGAGCGCGCGGCATGAATGGGATTGCACCTATCGCTACGAGGACGTTGTCTGTTTCCAAGGCAAGCCGCTCACGGTCGCCGGCATGATGAAAGTCCTGGACGCGTCTGGCTGGGATGTCGGTTTGCACGGGAGCATTAAATCGGCGACGACTCCCGGGGTGTTGCAGGACGAAAAGCAACAAATCGAGAAGGTCCTGGGGCACCCCATCATCGGTGTGCGTCAGCACTACCTGCAATACTGCGCCAGGCGCACGCCCCTGCTTCAAGCCGCAGCCGGCCTCCTGGTCGATTCGACCCAGGGCTATAACCGTTCGATCGGCTTCCGCGCGGGCACGGCCTTTCCCTACCGTTGCTGGGACCATGAAAGGCAAATGCCGCTTTCACTTCTGGAGATCCCACAACACGTCATGGACGGGGGCCTGTTCACTCCCAATGCCCTGGAATACAACGAGGAAATGGCGGTGAAGCACTGCATTTCCCTGATGGACCGCGTAGAAAAGGTGGGAGGCTGCCTGACCCTGAACTGGCATCCGGATTGCCTCGACCGCCCGCTCTGGGTGCGCGTCTATCAACGTGTCCTCGCCGAAGCCCATCGCCGAGGCGCTTGCGGAACGTCGGCGGCACAGATTTATCGTTGGTGGATAGAGACGCGAATGCCCGGCCAATCCCCCGCTTGAGTTGCATCACCTAAGACGCTATGTATAATGAGGACATGAAGGCCCTTCCGCTGTAGTCCGATATGTGTGGCATTGCCGGCATTATCGGAGAGTGGCCCGGGGTCGACCTCGAGGGTTTCCGCGACGAATCGCTGCGGGCCATGCAGCACCGCGGACCCAACGGGGCCGGGGCGATGTGCGTGCACGCAGGGCGCCTGGTGCCGGTTCATGACGGGCCAATTCCGTCGGGGGCTTCGGCGCTGTTGCTGCATCGGCGCTTATCGATTCTCGATCTCACGGAGGCCGGCGCCCAGCCGATGGCCGACCCGGAGGGCCGGCATGCGCTCGTCTTCAACGGCGAGATCTATAATTTCGAGGCCCTGCGCGCCAAGCTGGGCCTGGAAGAGTCCGCGTTGCGCAGCAAGTCGGACACTGAAGTCCTGCTCTACTGGCTGAAAAGCGGTGGCGACTTGGGCCAGCTCGTAGGGATGTTCGCCTTCGCGTTCCTGGACCTGCCGCATGGCAGCCTGCAGCTTGCGCGTGACGCCTACGGCATCAAGCCCCTATTCGTCACCTTGCGCGACGGCGCCCTGGCCTTTGCCTCCGACATCCGCGTGCTGCTCACACTGCCGGGGGTTTCGCGCCGGCTGGACAGGACCGAGGTCCTGGAGGTGTTCCGCTGGGGAGCGCCCTTCCCGGGACGCCAGTCGATTCTTTCCGATCTCCTCACGGTTCAGCCCGGAGAATCCCTACGCGTGGACCTGCTTGCCCCGCACCGGCCAGAGTGGGCCAAGTGGTGCTCGCCCTCGCCCGCCGAGACCTACGAGGAGCCGTTCGCCCAAGCCGTCAGGGACGTGCGGGAGGCGTTTTTGGAGAGTGTCTCGCTGCACCTGAAGTCGGATGTCCGCGTGGGCACTGCGCTGTCAGGCGGCATCGATTCCTCCTCAATCGTCATGGCCATGCGCCACCTCCAGGGCGACAGTGTCGAGATTCACACGGTCAGCCATATCGCCTCGGCGCCCGGCAAATCCGAGGAGAAGTGGATCGACGTTGTGAACGCCGCTTGCCGGGCGACCCCGCACAAGGTGCGGCCCACGGCGGAAGAACTGGCGGCGGACCTGGACGACATGATCCTCTACCAGGGAGAACCGTTCTACGGGACCAGCATCTACGCGCAGTACCGCGTCTTCCGTATGGCGCAGCAGGCGGGGCTAACGGTCATGCTGGACGGACAGGGGGCCGACGAGATTTTGGCCGGCTATGAGCATTACGTTGAGCCCTACCTGGCCGGCCTGCTGAGGGCCGGGAGGTGGCGGCGCTACGCCTCGCTCGTGCGGTTGCCCGAGGTCCGGAGCAAGGCCAGATTCCTGGCCCAGGGGCTGATACTGCTGCCTTGGCGCCCCCCTCGGGCGATTCGGGGCTGCTACCGGCGCGGATGGGGCGGCTTGCCCGAATGGATGCTGCTTGGCAGGACGACGCCCGAATACGACCACCGCCGGGAGCGCTCGCGCCTGGCCGCCGGCCGCGGGCTCAAGGGCAGCCTGGTCGATTCGGTCGAGACCGGGCTCGTCAACTTACTCCGCTATGAAGACCGCAACTCGATGCGCTTCTCCATCGAGAGCCGGGTCCCATTCCTGTCCAAACGGTTCACCAACCTCATCCTGTCCATGCCGGCGGACTATATCTATGGGCCCGCCGGGCAAAGCAAGTATGTCTTCCGCGAGGCCATGCGGGGAATCGTGCCGGACGTGATTCTGAACCGGAGAGACAAGATCGGCTTCGAGAATGATGAAGCGGAGTGGCTGTGGGCGGCGAGGCACTGGGCGGAGGCTATTCTCCGCGCGGCGGAGGGCCGCAGCGCATTCATCAGCGCCGGGAAACTGGGGCGGAGCTGGAGGGCCTTTCTCGGCGGAGCGCGCTCGCCGCGATTCACCAAGGCGCTCTGGGGCTCGCTCATCTATCTCCGGTGGCTGCAGCTCTTTGAGGCGCGCGACTGAGCATCGGCGCCGGACCGGCATGCCCTCGGTGGCCTGGCCGATGGGGGCGGAAAGAAATCCTTAATGGAATCGTTTTATGCCATTACGATGAGTCCCTGGCAGGCGGGGCTCGTCCTTGCGGGTCTGCTGGCCCTGGCCTCCTTTTCGAAATATGAGGTCATTTTCGGCATATTCCTCGTCGTGACTGGCTGGAATGCGCCGTATTTCCTGATAGACCTTGGTTCCCGCAGGCTCCCCTTCGAGTGGGCGCTTATCGCCATCGTCGGCGGACTTGCTTTGCTCCGCATGACAGAAGCGAAAAGCTATGTGATTTCCGAGAGAGCAAAGCTCACGGGGTGTTTCATCCTCTTCTGGGCGGCATGGATAACTTTAACGTCGGCGCTCAACGGATTTAAGGGCTACACCTTCGGCCTGGCCTTCTACTTTCCCGCCACTCGATACGTCCTGCCGGCGTTGGGATTCTGGCTCTTCATCAGGGATGCCCGGGGTTTGAGGGCCTTCGCGCTGGCGTTCGTAGCTGCGTCGGTGCTCTATGCCGGAGTGTTGATGTGGCTCGTGTCCGAGGTGGCAGCGTGGAGCGATGAGCACTGGGAGTCGGTTGCGCAGCACGAGGATGCCTTGACGTTTTTCTACCACAGTCCCGCCTGGATGCTAACCTTCGCGATTATCTTCACGATCATCTTCATCCTGCGCCCGGCTGTCTCCGGACGGCCAATCCTGGCACGGGCGCTATGGCTGCCGGTTTTGGGGTTCCTCTATTACGCCCTGTTTTTCACCGGGTCGCGCCAGGCGACCATTGGCGTGCTGGTGGCTTCCGCTGTCCTGCTCGTTCTGCTCTTGCGAACGCGGTTTTCCACCGTGGTGGTCGTGGGACTCACCGCTGCTGCGGCTGTGGGCGCGCTAATGTACCTGGTGAGTACGGACCCGGAACGGATGCGCTTTGAAATGCTCGGCGAAGGTGTCACCAGCCGGTGGGCGAATTATGAAACGATGCTAAGCTACTTCGACCGCAGCCCGCTCATCGGGTGCGGCCTGTTTTATGACCCTGAGCAGGTGCATAACATCTTCCTGGATGCCCTCGCCGGCCAGGGCTTGCCGGGGCTGCTCTTCCTTACCGGCTTTCTCGCCTTGGGCCTCCGGTTCACTCGGGGCACCGCCTGGCGGCGTTGCGAGACCGAGTTCGAGATGTGGCGCCTCGGCGCCGTGGCCATTTTCGCCGCTCTTTTCTGGTGCGCGCAGGTTTCCATGGGGGTGATGACCATGAACACGCTTCTGTGGGGCATGCTGCTCGTCTGGCGGCTGCATGAGATAAGGCCTCCCGAGCCCGCTACCGAGGGCGTCGAGCCGAGCCGCGTCCCGAGTGGCGAGTCCCGCCGCACCGGAGCGCGGCGGCCCGCCGGCAGCCCGCCGTGGGGCAGGGGCGTGGAGGAGAGTCCTTCCGGGCGGAATGGCTAATTGGTCGTGACCACTAAGCTCAGGGCGGTCCATGTTCACGAGGCCACCTTCGTGAACAACAGCCGCGACCTCAAGGAGGCGCGCAGCCTTCTGCGGGCCGGGCTCGCCGACGAGGTGGTGTTGGTCGGCATGCTCGGAGAGGGTTTGCCTGCCGAGGATTCGCCATTCCCCGGCGCCCGAATCGAGCGGCTGCCCAGGAGGACGAGGCGGTTGCCGGCCAACAAACTCCTTGCGCTTCTGAAGCTGGCCGAGGCCCGATGGCGGTTCGTTTCGGCGATCTCGAGGTTGCGGCCCGACGTCATCCACTGCCACTCCCTAGGCCCGTTAGCGGCCTGCGTCAGCGGAAAGCACCGGACCGGCGCGGCGCTGATCTACGACGCCCATGAGCTGGAGACCGAGCAAGTTCCCGTCAAGGGCATGCGGCAGATCGTCGAGACATTCCAGGAGCGGCGGCTGATAAGGCACTGCGACGCCGTGCTCTGCGTCGCGGATTCCATCGCTGACTGGTATGGCCGAGCCTATGGCATTCCCCGGCCCTACGTCGTGAGGAACGTGCCGGACCTCCGCTTCCAGTCTCTGCCGGAGGAGTCCAATTTGATCCGCCAGGAGCTGGGCCTGCCCGGAGAGAGCCTGGTCTTCCTGTACCAAGGCCGCCTGGCGCCCGGACGGGGTGTGGAGCGTTTCATCAGGGTTTTCCAGCGGGCATCGCCAGCCCGGCATATCGTTTTTATGGGCTACGGTCCGCTGACGGATGTGGTCATGGCCGCAGCCCGGGAAGGCGGCAGCATTCATTTTCTGCCGGCCGTGGAACCTAAGCGAGTCCTGGATTACACGACTGGCGCCGATGTCGGCGTAATCGGCGTGGAGGATACCTGCCTGAACAACCGCTACAGCTTGCCCAACAAGCTCTTCGAATACCTGCTGGCCGGCGTTCCCATTCTGTGCCCGGACTTGCCCGAGATGCGCAGGGTTGTCCTCGAGAACGGCTGTGGCTGGGCCGATCCCGGGAGCGATGAAGGGCTCCTCGCCCTGATCGACCAGCTTGGCAGGGACGAAATTCTCGCCAAGAGGCAACAAGCCAGGGCGGCCCGCCCCCTCTACTCCTGGCAGAAGGAGGAGAAGAGCCTGCTGGCGGCCTACCGCAGCGTGCTTGAGAGCGTGCAGTGGGCATCAGCGCAGCAGCAGGAAACAGGCGCGTGAGAGAAACGTCACTTGTGGCGATGAACCGGCAGACAGCGGGCAGCGGCGGCAGGGGCGGCTACAGATTACGCGCGGGCAACCGGACAGAGCGCTCCGCCTGAGACCCGCCCGAGAGCGTTAAACCACCGCCTTTATGCGCGAATACCCAAATTATACCTCCCTTTTAGCGGGCCCTTGTCCTGGCACCTCCGTGAGTATGAGTTGAGCGCGGCAGAGCCCCAAGGCACAGAGCCGACTGATCTTCAAGGTCGTCAAACCCCAGGCTGGCGACCCAGGCAGCGCTCCAGGCCGGTTTACGAGCCCCAGCCGCATTGACGTCTGTGAATTATTATGAATTGCACCGTGAACCTCATCAATGGGATATTTCTTCTCAGCGTCCTCATAAGCGGTACTGCCTTTGCAGCCCCCATGACCACGGCCTTCACATATCAAGGCAGCCTGCAGGACGGCGGCAGCCCGGCCCACGGAGCTTACGACATCCGCTTTTCACTATACGACGCACAGACGGGCGGCGACCTTGCTGGCACCGTCACGAACAGCGCCACACCAGTCACAAATGGCCTGTTCACCGCCACTCTAGACTTCGGCCCCGGCGTCTTCACCGGCGAGGCACTGTGGCTTGACCTCGCCGCCCGGCGGGCCGGCACGGAAGCATTCACCCCCCTAACACCGCGCCAACCGCTTGCGGCCAGTCCATACGCCCTCTACGCCAACGTGGCACAGACCGCCAGTAACGTCTCGGCATCAAATATCACGGGCCAGCTTATGCTTGGACAGCTACCTGAGCAGGTGGTAACGAACGCTGCCTCCAGCGTGAGCCTGAGCGGCACATTTGCCGGCAACGGCGCCGGCCTCACCGGTATCGAAGCAACGAACGTCAGCAGCATCGATCCGGCCAATACTATCCTGCTGAGCGTCGGCCACTCACGATGCTTCAACCTTTTCGAGGAAATGAAGAACGATACGCGCTTCCTTGGATACCCGATAATCAGCAATGCGGCGGTCTCGGGTTCCACCGTGGCCCAGGCCGGCACAGTCTGGACCAATCTCCTGCCGCAGGTCGCGGCCTGGCGGGGCGCAGGCTATACCGTGCTCGTGACCATTTGGACGGGCGCGAACGACTTCGGTAATTTCACAGCGTCCACACTGAGCACATATTCTAACATTTGCACTAGCATCGCGGGTTCCGGCTGCCTGCTCTACTGCGTCACAGACCAACCCATAGGTGATCACGACACCCCGGCGGGCTATGTTGCCATTGCATGGTTGAACAACTGGATTCGGGAATGCTTCCTGGCGTGGAGGGTTAGAGATGCGCAGAATGACGAGCCTGATTGCTTCAACACGAATATCTTCTACGACACCTTCCACGAGTCGGTCGGCTTGGGCACTGTCAGGGATTTCTTTGTCCCGGCCTACCTCAAGGAGATCTACTCGCCGACAAAAACCATCTGGCCCCAATGCTGGAACTTCGTTTACGGCACGAACTGGGTTTCGATTGCTCCGGGCAGCAGCAACTCAGCGCCTACACTCCTGAACGTCTGCGGGGGGGCAAATGTGGGCTGGACGCTTTCCGACGGAAGCTCGTTGAGTTTTGGTCTTGGTGGCGTGCTCTCTATTTGTGGTCCGGGATCACTCTGGAATCAATTCATCGGGAATGCGTCCGGGAATGCGGCGGCGACAGGATACTGGAACGTGGGCCTCGGGCAAAACACGCTGACGGGCATTGCGAGCGGGATCGGAAACACTGCCCTTGGATACTACTCCATGGCTGCCAACACGACAGGCACGGAAAACACCGCCGAGGGCGGATTTGCGCTTTGGTCAAATACAGCCGGGAACTACAACCTTGCAAACGGATACGCTTCGCTTTTCAACAACGTCAGCGGCAGCGAGAACGTCGCGGTGGGGTATTATGCGATGTACTGCAACACAGGAGGCGTGGGTAATATCGCTGTAGGCACTTCGGCCTTAAAGTACAACACGAGCGGAAACGCCAACGCTGCTATAGGCACAGCCGCACTTTATGCCAACGCCAACGGCGGCGCAAATGTCGCCGTTGGGGAATACGCGTTGACCGCCAACACCTCGGGCAATGAAAACACTGCCGTTGGGAGTGGAGCACTGGGAGCCACAACCACCGGCAGCTATAATGTCGGGCTCGGTTCTGATGCAGGCGCAAACGTCACCGGCGGCAGCAGCGGCAACACGTTCATCGGGCCCGAATCCGCGTACAGTTTTAGCAGCGGCAGCGGCAACATCTGCCTCGGGTCTCGCGTTGACCTGCCGCTCTCGACCGGAAGCGGACAGTTGAATATCGGCAACCTGATTCAGGGGACCGGAGCCTACAACAGCCAGAGCGCGTCGTCGTCGAACCTTGTGACTGGGGGAGTGGTGACGATCGGCGGCGGCTTGCGATACCCCCAGCAATCTGCCGCTCCCACCGCTGCAAGCATCGGCGGGACCGTCGGCAGCGTCACCAACCATTTGATCATGAACGTGAACGGCCAGCTCACGGATTATTGGAGCGACGGCAAAACGCTCTATAGCAAGCGGCTCGCGCCCTGAAAAAGAGCAGTGAAGACCGTCCGCCAGAGTCTTATGGGACGCCGCTGATGATGATTCCGCAGGAGAATGTATGGCCAAAGTGAGGGTTGTCCACGTCCACGAGACGCCCATGGTCCACAAAACCAGAGATTTCGAGGAGGCCACAAGCGTGCTCTCGGTGGGGCTGGCCTATGAAGTCCTGCTTGCTGGGATGCTGGCAGTGGCTCTCGCCTCCGTGGAGTCGCCCTTCCCGAACGCGAGGACTGAACGGCTGCCCAGGAAAACGTTTCGGCTGGCGGCCTACCGTGCCGTCTTGGGGACGAGGCCATGAGCGCCGGGCGCTGTCTTCACTTGCTCCAAACCAACGCGACTCACGCGAGCCGCGTGCTCAAGGAATCGCACAGCCTCGTAAGAGCGGGCTGCGCCCGCGCGGCATCCGTTGTGGCCAAGTGGGACCCGGGCCTGAACGAGCGGGAGCAAATCGCTCCGGGCATCGAACTGACGCGGGTGAAGCTGGCCACCCTTGGACTGCCCAGGAAGCTGCCGTGGCAGGCGGTGAAAGAGGTCGAATGGCACTCCAAGGTGGTGCGCCTTGCACGCGGGCTCAACCCCTCCGTGGTCGTTTGCCACAGCATACGCCCCCTGCGGGCAGCCGTTGCGATCAAGCGGGCCACGGGGGCCTCGCTCCTCTACGACGCTCACGAGCTCGAGACAGAGTGTACGCAGCCGCGCGGCCTCCTCAGGCGCCTGGACAAGGTGATGGAGCGCCGTTTGATCCGCCACTGCGATGCCGTAGTCTGTGTGGGCGATCTCATCGCCGACTGGTACGCCCGGGAATACCGGATTGCCCGCCCTGCGGTAGTTCGGAACATCCCGGACTCCCGCATCGGCACGGGGGCTGGGGACCCGCCGGCCCTGAGAGAGCGCTTCAACGTTCCAGAAAACGCGCTGCTCTTCATTTACTCCGGCGGGCTCTTTCCAGGCCGGCGCGTGGAACAGATGCTCAGAGTGTTTCCAAGGCTCGGAACGAGCCGCCAGATAATCTTCATGGGCTACGGGCCTCTGGAGCAGGCCGTGCGGACGTCCTCGGCCACGTGCAGGAATGTCCACTTTCTGCCGGCCGTCCCCGCGCCCGAGGTGATCCGGTTTGCGGCGAGGTGCGACGTGGGCGTCGTAGGCGTGGAGAATGTCTGTCTGAGCAACTACTACAGTCTGCCGAACAAGCTCTTCGAGTATCTGCTGGCGGGGGTCCCGATTTTGGCGCCCGACTTTCCTGAAATGCGTGGCGTTGTGGCACGTCACGAGTGCGGGTGGCTGGTCCCCGAGGGAGACGAAGCTTGGCTCGGCGCTATTCGCGACCTCAGCCCAGAGGGCGTGCATCGGGCCGGAGAGCGCGCGCGCATGGCCGCGGCGCTATATTCCTGGGCCAATGAGGAGCAGGTTTTCCTCAAGGCCTATCGCCAGGCCATGGAGAGCCGGCGGGCGTGAGAGACAGTTGTGTGTGGCATCGCGGGCATCGTCGGCAGACTTGATTCGGTCGACCTCTGCGGCTTCAGGGAGGCCGCGTACGGAATCATGGCGCGCCGGGGTCCGAATAGCCGCGGGGCGGCTTGCGTGCGCGACGGGCGGCTCGGCCCGGTGAACGAGGGTCCCATCCCCCCTGACACTAGCTGCCTCTTGGTTCACACGCGCCTGGCGATACTGGACCTGACGCAGGCCGGGGCGCAGCCGATGATCGATGC
>Ga0326727_10002005_pt1 | contig 72146 bp, 63 predicted proteins | sample MB2enrmetagenome_FD_207643 | JGI IMG/M metagenome (GOLD analysis project Ga0326727, IMG submission 207643) | Lab enriched peat soil microbial communities from McLean, Ithaca, NY, United States - MB29MY | ecosystem: Environmental > Terrestrial > Soil > Wetlands > Peat | place: USA: New York... | reverse complement strand
CACCGAAGATGATGAGAATCGAACGCAAGGCTCCAGCATTTCGCTCCAGAGGAGCGGCCGAGAATAGCCCAGGGTGGAGTCCGCGCCAGCGGACTGGAACCCTGGGAGCGCTAACCCACAACCGCCTCCGCCCCGTAGGGCCGGCCGAACCGCACGCCGGATTTTCGAGAGAGCGAAGTTGAAGGGGACCTGGGGTGGGGCTTCTGATCTATGCGATGAAAGTTGGGGACGCCACACTAGGAGCTTTATACAATTCTTCTGTTCATTCGCCGGCAAACCGCCAATCTCAGCGAGTCGGAACCGTCATCCAACCGAGCGCTTGTGCTTGGCAACGTCGATCGAGAGCACTCTCTTTGAAACGGCTCGAGCTTTTGGAACCACAGGTACCAATGTCGTTTTGGTCACGAGAAGCCGCGGCTTCTGGGCGTTGTGTCCTGGAAATTGGTCGAGAAGAACTACGTTGAGCAGCGACTTATTCACTTGGATGCGGCCGTTGTACCGGATGAAGCCAAGCTTGCGGAAACGGTTCATGAAGAAACTGACGCGGGAGCGTGTAGTGCCGATCATCTCCGCCAGCGTCTCCTGAGAAACCGGAGGGATGAAGGTATCCCGTTCTCCCGGCTTGCCGAATTCGGCCATCAAAAGAAGAATCCTCGCCAGGCGCTTCTCGCTTGAATTGAATAGCTGATCGACAAGATCGGCCTGGGTGCGCATGCTGCGGGTCAGCAGGAATTTCACAAACAAGTCGGCGAACGCGGGCTCATCGTGCATCACGCGAGCCATCTCGTCTCTGGTGATCTTGAGCGCCGTACACGAGTTTACGGCAGATGCCGTGGCCAGACGCAGTCCAGGAATTGACGCGATCGATTCCTCTCCAACGAAATCGCCCGGAGAGAGAAACGTTATCGTCGCCTCCTTGCCCTTCTCCGAAACCACTGAGAGTTTTGCCCGGCCTTTCTGAAGATAGAAAACGGCGTCGGCTGAATCTCCCTGCGCGAAGAAGTTCTCTTTCGGTTCCACCTCAACGACTTTGCGGCCAAGCCCCGCATTGGCAAGAAATGTGGCGGAGTCGAATGTGGGGATGTTGATGATGTCCAAGTTGGGTTACCTCGTTTGAAGTGCTTCGTTCGACCAAGACTGCTTCTGTCCAGGCGACATCCGTTCTTGTTTGAAATGACCTTGGATTGTTGCGATTCGATCGATGAGCAAGTGCATCTGGCAATGGAATGAAGTGCCGTTCGCACCCCGCCATCGCTAAGTTGGTCTTGACCCATTGCCGGCAATGCCGGTGTGCAAATGCAATCAGACGACCCGCAAATGATTACACTCAAATCGGTTTCATTTTGAGCGTGTCGCCAGATCGCGTCTGGTCTGTTTTGCTCACTATCGAGAAGAGGCACGCAAACGTACGCAAGCGACTTCAGGTTGCGGCGAGCTAATGTGACCATCCCTTAACACACCAACTCTGTCAGTATCTGTATAAGTCGGTTCCGAGCCCGAGGAAGTCGCGAACGCTAACGGCTTTGCCGGTTCCGAATTTGGCCGGGGGCTATTGAGAAGGCTCTCCAGTTGCGTAGAGCAACAGGGATGAATTGGCGAATGTCGTCCGCGGCTGACAACCTTCTTCGCAAAGGTTCGCATCCAATCCGGCCAGTGAGGGTTTCGATATGAAGATTCGTCAAGTCCTGTTGTTGACGTTGCTCGTCGCGACCCTCGCGAGGGTCGTTGATGCGCAATCGCCAGCCGCTGCGAAAGATTATTCCGGCCTCGCGGTAACGACATCCGCAGTACCCAGCGGCACGATCTACGTGCGGCCGACTCAGGCAACGATGTTCAAGAACTACGCGTTCGACGCCTTCGGTCCGTACGCGATTGTCGGCGTCGGAGTTTCGGCAGGCATCAACCAGTTCGGCAACGCGCCTCCGGAGTGGGGCCAGGGCATGGCAGGCTACGGCAGGCGATTCGGATCGAACTTGGGTATCGCGGTGTCCGGTACAACGGCGCGTTATGCGCTCGCCGAAGCATTCAAGGAAGATACGCTCTACTATCGCTGCGATTGTACCGGCGTGTTTCCGCGGCTACGTCATGCGGTGTTATCGACATTGACCGGACGGCGCGGCGAAGACGGCCATCGCGTGTTCTCCTTTCCTGCGCTGGTCGCACCCTATGCGGGCACCATGACAGCTGTATACGGCTGGTACCCCAACCGCTTCGGCGCCAAAGATGCATTCCGCATGGGCAACTACGGCATGCTGGCTTATATGGGCGAGAACATCAGCCTGGAGTTTCTCTACAGTGGTCCGCACTCCTTGCTTTCTCGCATGCATATGACCAATGCGCATGGTTCACCGGACCCCGGACCAAATCATTGAGCGACCGCGGATTCATTACCGTTGCAGGCCCTGGCACGCCGCGGCCACGGCGGCCGGCCGTGCTTCGTGTTTCAGCCTTCAGCTATACCTCCGCACTCTTCAACGGGTTCTTCGAGTGGTTCGGCTGCTTGGCGATCTTTTCCTGGCAAGTCTTGAAGGCCGCGGTCACGCCGCCGTATGAATGGCGCGAGCTGATTCGACAACTCGATGAGATTGGGTCGATGTCCCTGCCCCTGGTCGCGTTGGCAGGCGCTGCGATCGGCGCTGTCCTCTCGATGGAGACCCGCGAAAGCATGACGCGCTTCGGAGCCAAATCGCTGCTTCCCACGGCCATCGTCTACACCGTGATTCAGGAAATGGGCCCGGTTATCACCGGCCTTGTGGTGAGTGGGCGCGTGGGCGCCGGTATTGGCGCGGAGCTGGCATCAATGAAAGTGACGGAACAGATCGATGCCATTGAAGCTTCCGCCATAAACCCGTACAGGCTGCTCGCTGCGACTCGAATTCTGGCATGCATCCTGATGCTGCCTCTGCTGACCGTTGCCGCGGACGCAGCCGGCTTGCTGATGGGTTGGCTTGCGCAGACTCTGGCTGAGCCGATTTCATTGCATCAGTTCATCGACAGGGGCTTTAACGGCGCTACTCTCCATGACTTTTTGCCGCCCACGTTCAAGACGGCCGTCTTTGGCCTGATCATCGGCCTGATCGCATGTTTTCAGGGGATGCGCACACGCGGCGGCGCTGAGGGCGTGGGCCGCGCGGCAACAAACTCCGTGGTTCTTGCATCGCTCTTCGTGATCCTGGCCGATGTTGTGCTGGTCAAGATCATTCTCGTTGTTTTCCACTAACCCAAGAACCCTTTAGCGGACGTGACAACTGTGGCCACAAGCTATGACATCTCGATGAACGAAACGGCGCCTGAGCAGGATAGTCATGCGCCCGTTGTCGCCGTTGAGAACCTGCGGAAGTCATTCGGCAGCCAAAATGTTCTCAATGGGATCAGTATAAGTGTGAGCCGCGGAGAAACGCTGGCCGTTCTCGGGCGCAGCGGCACAGGCAAGAGCGTATTGCTCAGGCTCATCATCGGCCTTGAACAGCCCGACTCGGGTTCGATTCGCATCAACGATCGGGAGATCGCCGGCCTGGACCTGGATGGAATGGGCGAAGTCCGAAAGAAGATGGGCTTTCTCTTTCAGCACGCGGCGCTCTACGATTCGCTCACCGTTCAAGAGAATGTCGCGTTCCCTCTCGAACACCATAGGAAAGAAATGTCGCGGGCCGAACGAGACGGCCGGGTCAAGCAGTTGCTGGCTGAGGTGGGCATGGAAGGCAACCTTCAAAAGATGCCTTCCGATATCTCCGGTGGAATGCAAAAGCGTGTGGGCCTGGCGCGTGCGCTGGCGCTGGAGCCGGAGATTCTGCTTCTCGACGAGCCCACGGCCGGCCTCGACCCCATCAGTTCGTCGGAGATCGACGACCTGATTCTCAAGCTGCAGAGTGAGCATCAGATGGCTTCCATCGTGGTCACGCACGATCTGCACAGCGCGAGAACGATTGCCAATCGCCTGGCACTCTTGAACGAAGGCAATGTAGTGATCGAGGGCAAGTTTGAAGACCTTCAGCAGAGCGATATCGAGTTTGTGAAGGAATTTCTGAAGTCGTCGTAGGAGGAAATATGTCAAGGGTGGCGAGGCTCGGAGCATTCATCTTTGTAACGCTGGCAGTTCTTGCCGCCGGGGTCTTCCTTATCGGGAGCAAGGAGTACCTGTTCCGCTCCACATATGAACTAAAGGCGCAGTTCGACAATGTGGCGGGGCTGTCGAATGGCGCCGACGTTCAAGTTGGCGGCGTGCACAGTGGAACCGTTTTGAGCATTGAGTTGCCGCACCAGCCTGGCGAGAAGATCACGGTGGTCATGGAGCTTGACAAGTCCACGCACGAGATTATCAAGCAGGATTCCGTAGCCTCGATCGAGACCGAAGGAGTATTGGGCAATCAGTACGTGGCCATTTCGTTTGGATCAGCCGGGCAAGCCGAAGTAAAGGATGGCGAAACGATTCAGAGCATGCCGCCGCTCATCATGTCGGATCTGCTGAAGAAAACGAGCGGCATTCTGGACACAAGTCAACAAGCCATCAACAACGCAACGTTGGCGACGGCGCATCTGAATTCGGTAAGCGCCAAGATCGATTCCGGCCAGGGAACCATTGGAGCGTTGGTGAACGACAAGCAACTCTATGACAACGTGCAGCAGTCGACAGCTACGCTTCAGGCCACAATGGTACAGGCGCAGATCGGGGTGACCGATTTCCAGGAGAACATGGAAGCTCTGAAACACAACTTCCTGCTGAGCGGGTATTTCAAGAAGCGTGGGTACGAAGATTCGAGCGACTTGGCAGCCAATAAAGTCGACGAACTTCCCCAGGCAACGCCGGTGAAGGAATTCACTTACACGGCCAGGCAGCTTTTCGCCACACAAGATTCGGCCAAACCGAAAGATCAAAAGCTCCTCAAGCCAGCCGGCGATTTCCTGGCGGACAATCAGTTTGGATTTGCGGTCGTCGTGGTTTCTTCCGGCATGGAGGGCGATACCCAGAAGGACCTCGTGCTCACCGAAGCCCGGGCCATGGTTGTTCGCCAGTACCTGGTGGACAACTTCGGATTCGACGACAGCCAGCTGAAGACCCTGGGAATGGGCAAGCAGGCAGGCTCGAACCTGGACTCGGATTGGGGATCGATCCGGATTCTCGTCTATCCGGCGGGGACCAGCATTCCTTTGGTCAGGCAGCCGCCGGCTGCAGCTACCACGGGGATTGCCTCAGAGTCGCCGGCTCCAGCTTCAGCGGGCTCAAGACAGAAACAGTAGTTCTTGCCGCACGTCTTGCAAGCGCGGCCTGCGCTTTGCAAGACGGCGCTATGCCCGCGCCGGATCTTCGCCAATGGCCTTCAAGTGCCGTCGGTGGGAGCAATATAGCTCAGCAACTTTCTTAGCAGTTTGTAAGGATGGTGCTGCAGAAGAGTTTCCCGTCCTCGTCTCCCTCATGGCTCCTGAGCTAAGCCGGCCCATCCGACGCCTTTATCTCTTAGCCATCCGCATCGCCTGAAGACGGCCTTCAGGGCAGCTCGAAGCGGGATTGCACCGCACCGAATGAACCAGTGCCGATCGACATTCCCTGCGAGACCTTATCCGCTTCTGCACACCGAAAGGAGAACATCAAATGCCTCTTGTAACCGTTGTTATCACACTAGGCGTAGTCGGCCTGCTGTTGTGGCTTGTGAATCGCTTCATCCCCATGCAGGGCCAGATCAAGAGCATCCTGAATGGCGTTGTTGTGATTGCCGTAGTCCTGTGGATCATGAGGATCTTCGGCCTGTTCGAATACCTTTCCCAGTTCCGTGTCGGCCACTCATAAGGCAGACTGGCGAATCCGCAACTGCTGAATCAATCAACGCAAGGCAAGAACAATGCAGTACGGTCGAGTACTGCCCGCAGGAGATTTCGTGAAACGCATGCTTTTGTTAGCAATCGGAAGTGCCCTCAGCTTGAGCGCGTTCGCTCAAGCCAGCTCGCAAGCGACGCTCGTCGTCGAAACTTCAGGTCCCGGCTCCACTTACCGCGTGATCGAGATCAGCCGGACCGTCCAGGCAATCAACTACCGGCATCGCAGCGGCGTCACGGATGTGGGTCTTCTCGGCACCACACTGTTGCCTTCAGCCGATGGCAAAGCCAAGGTGCGCAGCAAGCGCGGCACCATGGAGGTCGAGGCGGACTTCGGAAACCTGCAAACTCCTACAACCTTCGGAGGCGAATACCTGACTTACGTCATGTGGGCCATTTCGCCTGAAGGCCGTGCCGTGAACCTTGGAGAAGTGCTGGTTGGCGGCAACGATCGCAGCAAGCTGACCGCGACCACCGACCTGCAGGCATTTGCTCTGATCGTCACAGCAGAACCCTACTATGCGGTGCGCCAGCCCAGCAACCTCGTCGTGCTCGAGAATGTAGTTCGTGAAGACACCAAGGGAACCAGCGAAGCAGTGAGCGCGAAATATGAGCTAATGGAGCGCGGCGGATATCTACCTTCCGGCTACAAGTTCGATCCTGTGGTGTTGAGCGCCAACCTGCCTTTGGAATTCTACGAGGCGCGGAATGCGATGCGAATCGCGAAGTCCGAAGGGGCCGAGAGTTATGCGGCGGATAGCTACCAACACGCGGTCCAGTTGATGAAGACCGCCGATGACTATGCCACCAGTCCGCATGTGGAAAAGAAGCCACTGATTGCCGCCTCGCGAGACGCGGTGCAAACCGCGGAAGATGCGCGAGAGATAGCCGTCAAGAAGATTGACGCGCAACTGAGCGCAGATGAGCGCCAGGCACAACTTGATGCAACAGCCAAAGCGCAAGCTGAAGCGGATTCTGCTAACCTGATTAGCGCACAGGCTCAAACAGATGCGGCAAACGCTCAAGCCGCCGCGACGAAGGCACAGGCCGATATGGCCGCCAATCAGACCGCATCGGCCGCGGCAGTTTCGGCCGCCCAATCAGAAGCTGACAAGGCAAACAGCGAGAAAGTGGCGATGCGCGCCACGTTGTCGGAGCAGTTGAACAAGATCCTGGAGACGCGCGACAGCGCACGCGGGCTCATCGTCAGCATGTCCGATGTGCTGTTCGACACCGGCCATTACACGCTGAAGCCTGGCGCGCGTGAGAAGCTGGCGAAGGTTGCCGGAATCTTGATCTCCTATCCTGGGCTGAACATTGAAGTCGGCGGGTACACAGACAATGTCGGTGGCGATGAAATGAATCAAAAGCTTTCTGAGAACCGCGCAGACACCGTCCGCAGTTATCTGGTCAGTCAAGGCGTCATTACAAACTCGGTAAGCGCAAAGGGCTTCGGCAACACCTCGCCAGTGGCCTCCAACGACAACGCCAGCGGCCGCCAGGAAAACCGAAGGGTGGAACTTGTAGTCTCGGGTGAAGCAATTGGCAGCCCGGCGACTGTAACGACAGGTAGTGTTTTATAACCCAGTTGGGCATGCGCCGCAGTCCCAAATGAGGCCGCGGCGCATGCTTGAATCATCCGGGTGCAAACTAGCGCCACCTAGGTAAATGCAAAAGGAGGCGGTATGGCTTTCACTGGGACAAATCACCATGGAGGTCTGCCCGACAGGATTTCATTCGTGGCCTCTTCGCCCGCAGCGCCGAAAGTTTGCAGCCTGCCATTGCCTACGCGCATCGCCTTTGTTGGAAACTATCTTCCGCGCCAGTGCGGCATCGCCACGTTTACGACGGATTTATGCAGCGCCCTGGCAACGGAATACGGCGGTAGCCGCCTGTTTGCCATTCCCGTCAACGATCCCGAGTCAAGCTATCAGTACCCGGAGCAAGTCCGTCTTGAACTGGAACAGGAGGATTTGGCGTCGTACGAGCGGGCCGCGGAGTTCCTGAATTTCAACGGCAACGATCTCGTATGCGTTCAGCATGAATATGGGATTTACGGTGGGCGTGCGGGCCGCCACCTCCTAACTCTGCTTCGTAAATTGAAGATGCCGGTGGTGACAACCCTCCACACCGTTCTGCGCGATCCCGATGAGAACCAGCGTATTGTTCTGGAAGAAATTGCGCGGCTTTCAGATCGCCTCGTTGTCATGAGCGAACAGGCGGCTAAGTTCTTGCGCGAGGTGTATGCGGTTCCGATTCAGAAGATCGACATAATTCCGCATGGCGTGCCCGATTTCCAATTCATGGACCCCAACTACTTCAAGGATCGCTTCGGCACTGAAGGCAAGTCCGTGCTGCTTACGTTCGGCCTGCTTTCGCCGAACAAGGGAATTGAAAACGTGATTCGAGCTTTGCCGGCGATTCTGGCCAAGCATCCGAACTTGGTTTATATCGTCTCCGGTGTGACGCATCCGCATATCAGGCGGCGCGACGGCGAGCGCTATCGCGAAGAGTTGCAAGCGTTGGCAGCGCAGCTCGGCGTTTCCGCGAACCTGATCCTCGTCAATCGCTTTGTGAGCGCGGAGGAACTTGTTGAACACGTTGGGGCAGCGGATATTTACATCACGCCTTATCGCCAGGAGGCGCAGATCGTCTCCGGCACGCTGGCCATCGCCCTCGGCGCCGGAAAGGCAATCATCTCCACGCCCTATTGGCACGCAAAAGAGCTGCTGGCTGATAACCGCGGCGTGCTGGTGCCGTTTGAGAGTCCCGGCGCAATTGCCGATGCAGTCCTTCGGCTTCTTGACAACGATGGCGAGCGGCACGCCATGCGCAAGCGTGCCTACCTTCACTCGCGCGAGACCATATGGCCCAAAACCGCACAGAAGTATATGGCGAGCTTCCAGCGCGCCCGCTTCGAGCGGACCTTGCAGCCGAAAGCGGCCCAAAAGGACGATGGCCCGGCAAGCGCGCCCGATGAACTACCGTTGCTGAACGCCGCCCACATGTTGAACATGACAGACGACACGGGAATCCTGCAGCACGCCATCTTCACCGTGCCCAATTCAAGCGAAGGCTATACCACCGACGACAATGCACGGGCGCTGATAGTATCGAGCCTTCTGGATGAGGATCCGGCGCGGACCGGCATTCTCGAGACGTCTCAGTTTTCAAATCGCTATCTTGCATTCCTATGGCTTGCATTCAATACCGAAACAGGAAAGTTCAGAAACTTCTTAGGCTATGACCGCCAATGGACTGAACTTTTTGGGTCGGATGACAGCCACGGGCGGGCTTTGTGGTCCCTTGGAAAGGTCCTCGGCCACTCGCGCAACGCGGGGCTCAGGGGGGCAGCGGGAAGACTGTTCGAAGCTGCTGTCCCTGCAACCCTTACGTTCACCAGCCCGCGTGCATGGGCGTTTTGCATTCTGGGCATGCAAGCCTATTTGGACTGGTTCCCTGGGGACAGAACTATTCAGGGTGCACGCAATATGCTTGCCAATCGGCTCCTTGATATCTATGAGCGCAGCCACTCTGCGACCTGGCGATGGTTTGAGAAGAGCCTCTCTTACTCGAACGCCAGACTTTCGCAGGCATTGATCCTGGCGGGATGGCGCAGCGGAAATCAGCGTATGATCGAAGCAGGAATGGATTCTCTGAAGTGGTTAGTCGGCGAACAGCATCGCGACGACCCGGAGGTATTCGTCCCCATCGGATCAAACGGCTTCTTTATCGAAGGAAGCGAGAAGGCGCGATTCGATCAGCAACCGGTTGAGGCCTGCGCCACGGTGTCCGCTTGCTTGGAGGTCTACAAGCTGACCGAGGAAGGCCAATGGTTTGAAGAAGCGCAGCGTGTCTTCCGCTGGTTTCTCGGCAAGAACGACTTGCAGGTCCCGCTCTACGATCCAACAACAGGCGGCTGCAGAGACGGCCTTCATCCCGACCGGATCAACGAGAATCAGGGAGCGGAATCGACACTTTCGTTCCTGATGGCCCTGCTTGAGATGCAGGAAGCCACTGTAACAAACGCACAAGAACGCAACATTGAAATGAGCACCTCTCCTTGAACTCGATAGTCTCTCCGCTGGTATCGACAGGTCCTAACTCCACTGAAGCTCATGTGGAAACGCAAACTGGGTTTCCCTTGTTCACACGCTTTTCCGGCAACCCAATTCTCACCCAGGACAACTGGCCCTATCCGATCAACAGCGTCTTCAATGCCGGCGCCGCAACATTGCCCGACGGAGATACTTTGCTGCTTTGTCGCGTTGAAGACCGCCGTGGTTTGTCTCACCTGTGCGCCGCGCGTTCCGCGAACGGAATCGATAACTGGCGCATCGATTCGCAACCGACGTTGTTGGCGGACCCTCATAACTATCCTGAAGAACTCTGGGGCATCGAGGATCCGCGCATCACTTATGTTCCCGAGCTCGAACAGTATGCCGTGGCCTACACCTCATTTGCACGAGGCGGCCCTGGGGTTTCCCTGGCGCTGACCAAGGACTTCAAGACCTTTGAGCGATACGGCGTAATCATGCAGCCGGAAGACAAGGACGCGGCTTTGTTGCCAAGAAGAATTCGCGGCCGGTGGGCTCTGATTCACAGGCCGGTGACCACGCTCGGCGCGCACATGTGGATCTCCTATTCACCCGACCTGCGTCACTGGGGCGGCCACAAGATTATGCTTCAGGCACGCCGCGGCGGCTGGTGGGATGCAAATAAGATCGGCCTCTGTTCTCCGCCTATCGAGACCGCCAAGGGCTGGCTCACCATCTACCACGGAGTGCGGCAAACCGCATCGGGCAGCATCTATCGTCTCGGCTTGGCTCTCTTTGATCTGGACCGGCCCGAGATCTGCTTGCAACGCGGGGACTCTTGGATGTTCGGTCCTGAAGCCTCCTATGAACGCGGCGGGGACGTCAAAGATGTCGTGTTTCCGTGCGGACAGACAATCGGCGCGGACGGAGATTCCATTCACCTTTATTATGGCGCCGCGGATTCGTCGGTGGCGCTGGCTACGGGCAGCATTCGTTCTCTCCTCGAATGGCTGGAGTCGAACCCAAGCTTCGCTGAAGAAGCTGCACTGTAACGCGACCTGGTTTCAGGCCGCAAGGAGCACATGAGATGGACTTTTCGAACCGCACCTGGCCCACTTGGGTACCACGTCTGCTTTGGATACGTCACGAATGCCCTAAGTGCAATTCGCTGAAATTCAAGCCTGCCGAGCTACGATCCTTCGATGGATTGCTCAGCATGTTTGCGTTGCGGCCGGTTCGCTGCATGTTTTGCTGGCGCCGCTACTACTGGTTTGGGTTGCATCCCGCGAACGCTCTCTAGCTTCACGATGCTGCGAATTCTATCGATATAACCTTCGGATCAACGCGCGAATCGGAGCAGCATTATAAGTACCAGTGCCTGCAGATCGTACCAAGCTAAGTTCTGCCGCGGAGACAGGCACGTTAGTTTGTGTAACGTGTCCAAGTAGAGCTGCACTAATGTCCGCGGGCTAAACATGCGGTTCCGTGTTTGCCGATCCTTCCTCATTCATATTGCGGACTGCATCTTTCGCTCGGCCCCACGCGTTTTCAACCTTGCCCTTCACCTGCTGCGTAATGCCTTCCACCTGGAGTTGGGTATTCCCAGTTAGCTCGCCGGTCTTCTGCTTTGCAATTCCCACAACTTCATCAATGGTGCCCTTCACTCGATTGTGATCCATGAGTCCTCCTTGCAAATTAAACTTCTATAACTCCGACCTTACATCCTGCGTCCATTCCGGTCTGAGCAGTTTGGACCATGCATCGCATGCAATGCAGGCGCACTATTTCTTTTCGTCGTGAGCTTTCTAGCTCAGACTGCGCCCACTTGTGTACCTTACTGTGAGAAGTACCTTATGTGCCTCCGTAAAAGTACCTTCAAGGGCTCTGCGCATGGGTAGAAAAATGGTGATCTGAATGAAGAAGCTTATGACTTTCGTCGCAGTGCTTAGTTTGACCAGCATCGCTTGGGCGGGATCCGACCGCGAACAAACAATCGACCGAATGGATCACGCCGGCGCTGTGCTGCACGAGATCATGGCGGCGCCGGATAGAGGCATTCCGGAAGAAGTTCTGGAACACGCAAAGTGCGTGGCCGTAGTTCCCCATCTGCTGAAGGGCGGATTCGTGTTTGGCGCGGAGAATGGCAGAGGCGTTGCCACCTGCCGGACCGCAACCGGTTGGAGCGCCCCGGCGTTCTTCACCATTACCGGCGGAAGCTGGGGTGCACAGATCGGCATTGAAGGCGTCGACCTGGTCATGATCATCCAGAACGACCGCGGCATGCGGGAGTTGATCGGAAGTAAATTCGAACTCGGCGGAGACGCCTCCGCGGCAGCCGGACCGGTTGGACGCCATGCTTCCGCTGACACCGATTGGAAGCTTGAAACCGAAGTCCTCACCTACTCGCGCGCCAGAGGCGCTTTTGCCGGCCTCACTCTGACCGGTGCCGCAATTCGACGCGACGACGATTCCACCGAAGCCATCTACGGGCACGAAATCTCGACAGGCAGAATTCTGCGCGGCGAAATCGCTGTGCCGGACTCGGCACAACACTTCCTCGACGCCGTCATGAACGCAAAGGCACAGGCCATCGCCTCTAAATAGCAACCGATTATGAATGCCTGCAGGCTCCCCGGGAACAACTCGAATTCCCGGGCGCCTGTGGCGCGAAAGAGAAAAAAATGCTTTGGACAATCTTCGTGGTTCTTCTGGTTTTGTGGCTCCTCGGCTTCACTCTCCATATCGGCGGCGGCCTGATCCACCTTCTCATCGTTGTGGCGGTCATTGTCTTGATCTTCAACTTGGTCACCGGAAGCAGACGCGCCTGGTAAAGCAACTCGGCCTGTGGTGTTCGAGGGCCTCGGCCCTCCGAATGCGGCTTCATCGTCGATGACCAAAATGCGGCTCACTCGGTCGCTCCTCCGGCAAACCAGTGGTACGGCTGCTCCCGTGTGAATCGAGTCGGGGGCAACTCGACGACAAAACATGCGCCGCCGCCAGTTCTCGGTTCATAACGGATTCGGCCATCATACATATCCAGAAGGCTGGCGGCCAAGAACAGTCCCAGGCCCAGCCGTTCGCGCCCCGCGCTTTGAGAAATGAACGGCTCGAACAGATGCGCGCGAATGCCCTCCGGAATGCCCGCCCCGTTGTCTTCGACTCTGGCGACAACCTTGGCGCCAGCCGTTCGATAGGGGTCAAGGCGGACCCAGATCGTACCCTCATCGCGGCCCTTCAGCGCCTCCAGCGCGTTGCTCAGCAGGCCGCGCACCACCTCGCCGATAACGTGTTCGGGGACATCTACTTTCGGGGCCTCGCCGATCTCCTCTACCAGTTTGACTCCCTGCGCCTTTGCCTGGAGTTCGTTCGCGCGAACCGCATCCTGAAGCGCCTTCTGGGGAACTGCTGCGTCGAAGCTCTCTCCGCCGCGCTCGCGACGCAATGCCTGAAGCAGCGTGGTCGCGATGTTGCTCATGTAGCGGGCCTCTTTGAGCATTTGCTCTAGATCGGCACACAGCGCGGCATCCTGCTTGCGTTCGTCGAGCAGGACCTCAAGACGGCCTGCCACAATCGCCAGCGGATTGTTGAACTCGTGCATGAAGCCTGCCGTGAACTGACCCAGAAGAGTGAGTTGGTGGCTGAGACGCGCCTGCCGGTCAGCAGCCTGCAACTCTTCCCGCAAGCGCGCCGTGCGATACCGGACAGTATCCAACTGCAATTTCAGTTGCTCGGTTGTCTCCTCAGCAGAAGTTGCTCGATCGAGCAAACAGCTTTGCTGCCGCCGAGCATAGAGAAGACCGGGAAGAGGCGCCACAACAACAGCAGCGACGAATCCGATCGTTCTGACCAACGATGTGGCGGGACCGAGCCAATAGAAGATGCCAAGGAAAGGTAGAACCCAGATTCCGCTCAACCATGGCAGAAGAAGCCCTGACACTTTCGCTCGATTGTGGCTTTGGTCGACCGTTGGCTTTCCCGACATATTGATTCAGTGTATTGCCCAAAGCAGAGTTGAACACAATCGGAAAGACAAACCTACTGACGAAAGCAGGGTCTATGCAAAAGGTGGACCGGTCTCTTTGAGCAGGATGCTGAATGGTCCGGAAGCTAAGGAGTAGCCTGAAGAGCAAGGTTGTCTTGGCCGAGGAGGGACAGCACCCTGACGCTGATTTCATCGCGGATGACTCGAACTTCATCCATCGGCCGCCCCTTGGGATCGCGAAGAGGCCAATCATCCCGACGCAATCCGGGAACGTAGGGGCACTTGTCGCCGCAGCCCATCGTGACGAGGAGCTGTGCGTCTTGTGCCAGTTCTTCGGTCAATTTCTGAGGCTTGGCGCCGGAAAGGTCAATTCCAATCTCCTGCATGACGGCTAGAACCTCAGGGTGAACGCGGAGACCGGGCTCCGTTCCCGCAGAGATGGCCTGGGCTTTTCCCCGGTCGGCAAAATGATTGAAGAACGCAGCGGCCATTTGTGACCGGCCGGCATTATGAACGCAGGCAAAGATGACCTTATACATTCTGCTTCTCCGGTACGAAAGAATTGACTCTGGCGCACCACGCCTGGCTAGCCATCTGAACGAGGGCCCACGGACTGCTCAGGGGTGGAGTGTAGCTGAGATCCAGATCGGAAATCTGGTCGACCGTCATTCCGTGAAAGAATGCGGTTGCAAATACGTCGAGACGCTTCGACACTTCCGCGCCCCAGGTCCCCATGAGCTGCGCTCCAAGCAAGCGGCCCGTGCCGACGTCACCGGTCACACGAGCCCGCAGTTGAGTAGCGCCTGGATAATAAGCTTTGTGATCGTTAATCGTGCTTTCGGTCGTTAAAGGATCGAAGGCTTCTCTGGTTGCCTCGTCGTGCCGAAGGCCGGTTCGCGCAATGACGAGATCAAAAATCTTGACCACCTGGGTTCCAAGAGAACCGGCGAATTCGCGATCGCCGCCCAACGCATTCTCAGCGGCAACTCGCCCCTGTTTATGGGCCGTCGTGCCGAGGGGTAGATAAGTATTTCGATTGAGTAGACGGTGAAAAGTCTCCCCGCAGTCGCCAGCGACGTAGATGTCGGAATACCTGGTCTCCATGCGGCGATTTACCGTGAGAGCGCCCTTCTCACCGGTCTCCAGGCCAGCTTGAGCCCCTAGCGCCGAATGGGGTTTTACTCCGACGGCGACAAGAACCATCTCGCAATCCTGTTCGAATTCGTTGCTCCCGAAACATGAAAGTGGTCCGCATCTCGCGTGATCCGGTGCGCTTCGACACTCGTGCAAACCTTCACGCCGCGACTTTGAAGCTCACTGGCGACAGCTCTCCCGAACTCTGCGTCGACGGTAGACAGCACAGTGGCAGGACGGCAAGCAACCGTGACCTCAATTCCTCGATGGGTAAGAGCATCGGCCATCTCAAGGCCGATATAGCCAGCACCGATAATGACGGCACGTTTTGGTTTCGCTGTTTCTAGATAATCGTGTGCGGCGAAGCTGTCGTGCATGGTGTGAAGCGGAAACACGCCCGGAGACCTCCATCCTTCGATCGGAGGCTCTTGAGGTCCCGCGCCGGTGCCGATGATCAACTTGTCGTAAGAGAAGCGAAAGTCGCCTGCGGCAACCGTTCGGACGTCAACGGTCTTCGTATCGGGATCGATTCGAGTCGCTGTGTGCCCGCGGCGAATATCGATGTCCTCGAATTCGATCCGGTGCGCAAGGCTGTGCCAGTCGGGTGTCTCCCCGCTCAGGAAGAAGGGCAAACCGCAGATGCTGTAGTTGGGGAAATCGTCAGCCAACAGGACGGTGATTTCAGTTCCTGGATCGAGTTCGCGCGCGTGTAAAGCCGCACTGATGCCAGCGTCGCTGCCACCGATGATGAGGAGTTTCATCTGGCTCCTACTTCTTTCCGATAGTGTCGAGTTCCTTCTGCAGTGCAAATGAATCCAGCGTTGCCAACGGCAGGCATAGGAAGAGGCTGATGCGGCGATCAAGTGTTGCGAATGCTTTTGCGAAAGCCTTTTCGATTACCTCAGGAGTTCCTGTAACTGCGGCTGGGTCGGGAATGCCCCAGTGGGCCGTCATCGGTTGGCCCGGCCAGTAAGGACAGGCCTCTTGAGCCGCATTGTCGCAGACCGTAAAGACAAAGTGGAGCGGCGGCGCGTCCGGCCCGGTGAATTCATTCCAGGACTTGCTGCGGAGATCTGCCTTGCTCATGTGGGCAGCGTCGATCTGATTAATTGCCTCCGGCCGCACGATTCCAGAAGGATGGCTACCGGCGCTATAGGCGGTGAAGTTCGCGCGGCCCCTGTAGCTCATGATCGCTTCGGCCATGATGGACCGGGCTGAGTTCCCAGTACAAAGAAACAGCACGTTGTAGTGAGCCATATTGAATGTCCTTTCAGGAAATCATGGTTGGAGCCATGAACTGGTTGACGAGTCCCATCATGAACAGCATGTCCGGCCACAACGGTTTTTGAAGCCTATGCTCCTGGCTTCACGGCGTAGACCTTCACGCTTGCGGCAGCCGAATTAACGTCATAGTGCGAGAGCAGCGTTCTTAGCTCGTCATGCACTGATCGTGATGTGCTGGCTGCGGGGGCGCAACAAGACTCCTCGATGACTTGCAGTGGGTTGGATGGGTCCATCTTTGGAGAGCAACAGCCGGTCTGATTCTCGACCTTGGCATAAGCATTCAGGTCCGCGCCGCTGTCGACGATTTCGACATGCTCGAAGCCTGCCGCAAGCAGTCCAGCCCGGTAGTCTTCGATCAGAATGGCTCCGGCAATGCAGCCCACGTAAGCGGCGACGCTCTTTGCTATTGCCTCGGGAAGCTCGCGCCTCAATGCGATGTCGCTCACTGCGACTCGGCCACCCGGCTTCAGAACACGGGCGATCTCACGAAAGACCGCCGGTTTATCGGGAGCCAAGTTGAGGACGCAATTCGAAATGACGCAATCGACCGATGCATCGGGCAGTGGAATTCGGTCAATGGTGGACTGGTAGAACTCGACGTTCGTATATCCGCCCGCTTTGGCGTTCGCACGCGCGCGCTCTATCATGGCTGGCGTCATATCGATGCCAATGGCGCGGCCTTCCGCCCCGACCATCTTCGACGCGAGAAAGACGTCGAGGCCCCCGCCCGAACCCAGATCGACTACAACTTCACCCGCTTTGATGTGAGCTGTCGCGGTTGGATTGCCGCAAGACAACCCCATGTTGGCCCCGGCTGGAATTGAGGTAAGTTCCTCGGGGGTATATCCGAAGGCCTCCGCCACTGCCTTCACCCCAGCATCGTTGCTCGACAGCGAACTCTCCGCCACCGCGCCGTACTTCGATCTGACCGAATCCAGTATCTGTTCTGCCATTGAGGGCTCCTCGAAAACATATTCGCACAAACGACTATATTCCTTGCCAACACATTCGTCAAGGCGTATAAGTAACACATGGCAGGAAAATCGTCTTCGTTCAACATGGAGCGGTTCTTTCAGGCGCTGGGAGACAATACGCGTCTCCGCTTGCTCAACCTCATGGGGGATCAGGAGATCTGCGTCTGCTACTTCGTCGAAATTCTCGGCCAGGGCCAACCGAAAATATCCCGGCATTTGGCGTATCTTCGCCGCGCCGGAATCGTTGCAGCCAGGCGGGACGGAAAGTGGATGCACTACCGCATCGTCATGCCCCCGAACATTGGCGCCGCTCAGGTATTGCGCCAGACACTAGCGTGGCTAAAAGAGGAGCGGGCGATGCAGGCGGACCGGATGCGTCTGTCCAAGGCTTGTTGCAGCCCCGCAAAGTTCGCCGCGCTTCAACGCGCCCCTTTACCGGCTCCAATCGATTTCTCAACCCCACTTGAGGCCCGATAACGATGTCCAGCAAACCGTATACTCAGGGGCAAACCTGCGCTCCCCTTCAGCGCAAGAAGCTCTCGTTTCTCGATCGCTTCCTTACCCTCTGGATATTCCTCGCGATGGCCATTGGCGTCGCGATCGGGCACTTTGTTCCGGCCTCCGCCGGGTTCGTGAATCGCTTTCAGAGTGGAACGACGAATATACCCATTGCCGTCGGGCTCATCATCATGATGTTCCCGCCGCTGGCGAAGGTTCGATACGAAAAGCTTCATGATGTCTTTCGCAACAAGCGCGTGCTCGGACTGTCGTTGATCCAGAACTGGCTCATTGGACCGGCGCTGATGTTTGTTCTGGCCATTTTGTTTCTGCGCGATGAGCCTGCCTATATGCGCGGACTCATTCTGATCGGCATCGCGCGCTGCATTGCCATGGTGCTGGTATGGAACGAACTCGCAAGTGGGGACACGGATTACGCCGCCGGCCTCGTCGCCATCAATAGCGTCTTTCAGGTGCTCTTTTACAGCCTCTATGCATGGGCGTTCATCACCGTGCTCCCGAAGTGGTTCGGCCTTCAAGGAAGCGTCGTGCAGGTTGGAATCGCCCAGATTGCCAAGAGCGTAGGTATTTATCTTGGCATTCCTTTCGCTTCAGGGCTGATCACACGCTTCACTCTCATTCGGATCAAGGGCGAGGAGTGGTACCGCACGCGCTTCATTCCGAAAATCAGCCCGCTCACCCTGGTTGCGCTGCTGTTTGCGATTCTGGTGATGTTCTCTCTCAAGGGCGATCTCATCGTGCGCTTGCCGCTCGATGTAGTTCGCATTGCAATTCCTTTGGTGATCTATTTCCTCATCATGTTTCTGGTCAGCTTTTGGATGGGGAAGAGGCTCGGCGCGAATTACGCGGAATCTGCCACGCTTTCGTTTACGGCTGCTGGAAACAACTTCGAGTTGGCAATCGCCGTGGCCGTGGCTGTCTTCGGCCTGAATTCTGGCGAAGCATTCGTCGGCGTGGTTGGCCCGTTGATTGAAGTGCCGGCACTCATCGGGCTGGTGAACGTCGCCTTTTGGATGCGCAGGCGCTACTTTACTACCGGGGGGCAAGGCTTCGCAGTGCATCCGGTCGAGGACGCTCCTTAAGGCTCTCCTGGATTCTGGGGAATTGTCCGTGATCAAACTGCCTGTGCAGTTTGATCGACGGCGCTTGATCTGCTTCGGAGAGCAGTTCGCCGATTTCCGCCAAAATAGATCGACGTTCAACAGCTTCAGGGATCGGAGGCCTATGAAAGTGCATCTCGTCATCGCTCTTGCTCGAACTAGAGCGTCGCTTTCCGTCGCCCAGGCCAACGCGCAGTCGTTGACACCCCCTCAACGAACGATTCCGGCGCCAGCCACTGTGAGCCCAGCGCTTCTGTCTCTTTCGGCGCAGTCGGTAAACGACGTAACGCTTCCGCCACTTCCAACCACGAATGATGGTTGGCTGCCCTATCGCATTCCGATTGGATTCTTTGGAGTGTTTTTGGCGACAATCTCCTACACCGGCATCGCCATCTGGCGGCGCAAAGGGAAGGCACGGAGGTTGACCGTCAGGCCCAGACTCCCTGCCACCCTGGCCCTGCTGATCGTTTGCATTTCCGCCCATGCGAGCCACGCGCAGTCCGCTCTTCTTCCACTCACACACAACCAGGTTCAGCTCATCAGAAAGATTGAGGGCCGCCTGATGGCTCCGTGCTGCTATACGCAGACCATCCGCGACCACGACAGCCAGGTGGCTTTGCAAATGCGCGACCAGGTTACCGCCTTTGTGGCCGCAGGCCAGAGCGAACAGGAGATCGTCACCTACTACAGAACGAAATACGGGGAGACAATTCTGGTCGTCCCGGACGGATTGGAGGGACAATTCCTCACCATCCTTCCCATCTTCGCCTTCCTGCTGTCGGTCGCGGTCTTAGTGATGTTCATCCGAAGGTCCGTCAGCTCAAGGGACAAGCACATAGCGCAAATTGCGCTGGCCGGAGTCGCCGATGAAAGAGCTGACCTAAAGCGGCGAATCCGGGATGAACTCGGAGACTTCTGACAAGCCGGAGCGATTGTGCGGCGCTCCGATTTCTGCGCATGCCTCTACTCGACCTAAAGCAAGGAATTGCCCGGAGGAAAGCTGAATCGAAGGGACTTCACTGCGCTTGCAAGAGTAATGGCCGCCGCTCTGATGAATGCCGATGGACCCCTCGTCTGGGAGTCCAGAGTCCCCGTCCCCTTTGATTGGGGCGGCACCGCTCTGGTGGTCAACTGTTGAGATCAGAAAGCATCGTGCAATCTGCCGTTTTCCTCAAGAAGTCACCACTTGGCGCGATGCAGAATCTCTACGGCGACTGCGAAAGAGCCAAAGGGTGTCCACCGCTTCTGAGCCGTTCGTCGATTGAATCCAGAACATGATTGCAGGAAGCGAGATCTTCCGCAACGTAGTCCGCACCTGCTTCGAGCAGAGTCTCCTGGGCGCGAATCAGGCGGGCTCTCTTTGTCGATTCCGGAAGATCCGCCCATTCATCCCTATCGAGCCCAACCAAATTCCCGGTACGGGTTAGCCCAATGGTCCACATGCCGGCATTTCTGCCTTCCTCAACATCGACGACAGTGTCTCCGATCTTTACGCATGTCGATGGAGGATAGACATCCAAGAGCTGTGCATTCTTCATCAGCATCCATGGAGCAGGGCGTCCTGCACCAACTTCGTCCGGGCATACGGAAGCATCGGGCTGAAAGCCTTGCTGGGCAGCCTGGGTCAATACCGGGGCCAGCATCTGGCGGGTATAACCAGTTGTACTGCCAATCCGGATTCCCCGGCTCTGCCAGTCCTTTACGACCTGGGCAACGCCTGGAATCAGTTGCGAGTGCTGCACAATGATCTTTAACTGCAGCGGCCCAAACTCCTCAAATAGGGAGAGAACTTCTGCCTCGCCCGGTTCCCGTCCGGTAATCGAATTCCATTCTGCGCGAATGTTCGGGAGAGCGAGGATAGCCTGAATATGATCTCGCTTGAGCAGTCCCATATCGCGGCGGGCGTCTTCTGTGGACAGCGCAATGCCGTGCTGCACAAATAGGGTCTGGAGCGCCAGAATTGGCGCCATCGACCCATGGTCGACCGTTGTGCCTGCCCAGTCCAGCATGATGGCTCGAATGTGAAGAGGATTTGTCATGCTTTGCCTGCCTGTGCGGAGAAAATGCAGATGAATTGACTGCCGGCGTGTGAACTCATGCATGCAGTTTAAGTTGGAAAGCAGATGGGTCAAGCCACTTAACGGTTAGTTAAGGGAGGCTGATCGGTTTGGAGGCGGGCGCCGAAGGCGCAAACGCCGCCGGCAACGAGAGCGAAGAAGACAAACAGATCGAAGAGCTTTGTCCATCCGAAGTGCAATACGAAGATGGTGACGAGGAACGGAGAAAGCGTCTGACCGATGGAAGCGATGCCGTTGACGAACCCGGCCGCGCGGCCGTGCAACTGATCGGGGACGGCGTCGAGGACGGCCATGGCGGACATGAGGACATCGGCGCCATAGATCAGTATTCCCATCAAAGAGATGGAAACGGCAGTGCCGAACCACCCGCTGCCTGCCAGGACAGGATGGAGAAGACAGATAAAGGCTAGCGCGAAGAGCATTCCCGCGCCCAAAGCCATGCGCCGCTCACCAAACGAGCGGCGCACAGCGTAGGCGGCGAACAGGGGACCGAGGAAACCGAAGAGTTCGAAGTAGGAGGCGAAATGGTCGGCGGAATGTTGGGTGTAGCCCAGGCTCGAGGTGAGGTAGAGAGGCAGCCAGAACAGCAGTGTATATCGGGTCATCTTGAGAAAGAAATATGCGACGGAGATGACTTGAATTCTGCGATTGGTGAGGATCTGGCGCCAGGCGCGGACCTGCGTCCGCATGTCAGTTGAGTCAGCGAGTGTGAAAGCAGGAGGTAGAGACTCGGGCGGAACCACCTGCGCCAGATGCGAAGTTCCGAAAAAGAAGAAGAGTGCTGCTAAGAGCAAGACAGCTGAGGAAACCAGGTAGGCAGGCTCAAACCCGGCAAGTACTACAGCCCTCGTGTGAGCAATCAGCCATGCGGTCAGCGCGGTCGCAAGCACGCCGCCCAGAATGTAGCTCGTACTCCACCAGCCGAGCACACGGTCCCGTTCGCCACTGTGGAACCACTCGCCGAGAAGCCGAAGCATGGCTGGCCAGCCCAAGCCTTGGCCCAGACCATTGCCAACCAGCAGTATCAATTGCAGGGCAGGCAGGGAATGGAAGGCCAAAAGGCTAGTGCACAGGATAGAGATGGCTGCGCCCGCCAGGGCTGTGCGGCGCGCGCCAATGCTGTCTGCCAATGTGCCACCGACAAACTGGGCGATTGAGTACGCAGCCCCGAAGCAGATGAGGCTGAGGGCGAAGTGAGAGATTCCCGGTCCGGTTGTCGGGCCAATATCCTTGCGGCAGATGTAGTAACCGGCGTAGAGAACCCACGCTGAGAAAAAGACCTGACTGCGCGAAGCGGCCAGGGATTTGGCTTCCGTCTTCACGGGATTACGTTCATCGCAGTATGCGTGCGAGGCAACGATTCATGAAAGACGACTGCCTGTGCGCGGGGCGCCATGGAAAAAACCATCTGCGTGACGGTTCCCTCCTGAAAGCTGTCAATGAGTCCGTCGGGAAACGCATTGGGTTCGCAGATCGATTTGATGAGCGAATCGATGGAGGCGTCGTCGGTGCCATCGATATGAATGGTGCGTTGAGCTCCGTTGACGATGGTGAGCAATCCCGCCCGGCCATAGGAATTGCCAAGAGAATGACCGGCGTTGAGATCGACAATCTGTCTGCCAGAAGGCGCGCTCCTGATCACCAGCCTGCTTCCCTCGGCGGAGGTAACGCGCTCGAGCGCCAAAGAATCCAGCGCGGAGCCGCTGCGAGGTGCCGGAATAGAGCCGATCAGAATCAGAATTTCCTCTGTATTAGCGGCAGGATCGAGTGTGCGGGTAAGAACGATTCTTGCATGGAACTGGCCAGCCAGATTGAGCAGTGGGGCGGTGTCTTCAAGCCTGTCCACGGGAGCAATTCCCCGCTGGCCATCAGAAGTCGATGGGGGCACATACAGCAATGCACGATGATCCTGGAATACCGTTTGCCAGAAAGTAACGAACGGATCCTCTTGGGCAATCTGCCAGCGAATACAGATCACGCAAAGAAAGAGCGCAACCAATGAAGGCAAGGCCAATTGTGGCAGGGAGAGTTCGGCAGGCTGGGGCAGCGCCGGCCGGGGCTCCGAGTGGGCGACGGCAAGCACAGGCTTGGGATCGGGGAGAGCATCGGGAACACGGCTGGAGATGTGAAAGCGCGGAACGTAAGAACCCGAAGGAATATCAACGGTGAATTCCAGATCGGATTGATTCGCGGCGTAGTAGGCAGCCAGCCTTTTGCGGACATCGTTGGCGCGCACTCGCACACCGGCATCGGAGCCAGTATCATAGGAGGCTTCGCGGCCCAACAACTCGATCCCGATTGTGCGCTCCTTCAATTCATCGACTTTGCCGCTCAGTGTGTGATGAACTACGGAGCGCAGGAATTGGCAGCTCTTGGCGCTGGTATGGAAGGACGGGCTCTTGCAGACAACTTCGACGGCTGCCTGCAGTTCAGAGGCGTATCGATGCAACTCGTCCGAATGGATCTCTTCCTTCTGCATCGGCATTCCATCGAAATGATTTCTTCTCATTCAAGTGTAGTGCCGAGATATTACAAACCTGTGACATGAATGCCGCGCTTGACTAAACCGTTAATTTAACGTGGAAAGCGGCCTCGCTTAACCCGCTGAACGTTTCGGCATTCGACTGACGCTGAAATGGTAGGGACGATGCTATTCCGCACAAATGTTGAGACCGGCAGACAATATGCCGCGAACAGACGCCTGCAAATGCACAGCAGCCTGAGGAGCCAGCGCGCTCCCGGTGAGTTGCGGATTTGTTGCCGCATTGACAGGCCTTCTCTTGTAAACCGTCGGTACTGCGTTGGCTTGAGCGCGGTGGAGCTGGAGTTCCGATGAGCTTTTCTGCCGGCCAGCGCCGGATCTTCGGGGTAACATGGATCGCCTACGCCGGCTTTTATCTCTGCCGCAAGAACCTGAGTGTAGTGCTGCCTCTGCTGAACCATGTCTCCGGTCTTCGCAGCATCGATCTTGCGAACATTGTCTTCGGCTATAGTCTGCTCTATGCCGTTGGCCAGTTCGGCTGCGGTCTTCTGTCTGACCGCATTGGAGCAAAGCGCGTGGTCGGGGCCGGCCTGCTGTTGGTGGTGGGCAGCAATATCCTGATGGGCGCGCACGCCTCAATGATCTGGCTCCTGCTTTTTGCCTGCCTGAATGGGGCAGGCCAATCCACAGGCTGGTCGGGGCTGGTGAAGACCATGGCGATCTGGTTCCGCAGCGAGAATCGCGGAATCGTGATGGCATGGTGGAGCACGAACTATGTGCTCGGCGGTTTTCTGGCTACGGCCTTCGCGACCTGGACAGTCGTGCAGGCCTGGCTGCTTCCAGAGCTTGGATGGCGTCGTGGATTCCTTTTTCCAGCGCTTCTGCTGCTGGCTATTACAGTTCTGTTTCTTTTTGGCGCAAAGGATACGCCGGACGTTGCGGATCTCCCATCGGGAACGCACCGCGATGGGACCACGCTCAGCGCAGTTCGCACGGACTGGAGCGGCGTGGCCGCCCTGCTGCGCAAGCCATCGTTATGGATGGTGAGCATGTCGTATTTCTTTCTGGAGCTTTGCCGGTACGCACTGATGTTCTGGCTGCCGCTTTACATGGTGACACGGCTTAAGTACAGCCTGCAGGCTTCGGGCTATCTTTCGTCGTTGTATGAGTTGATCGGCATTCTCGGCGCAGTGATGGCGGGCTACATTTCCGATCGCTTCAGCCAGTCGCGGCGCGCCCCGGTGTCTGCGATCATGCTCGGCGCGTTCGGAATCATCCTTCTACTTGAGCCGTCTTTGAGCAGGTATGGACTTGTGGGCACGGCGATTGCGATCTCCCTCGCCGGCATCTTCTCTTTCGGTCCGGACACACTGCTTTCCGGGGCGGGAGCACAGGACATCGGCGAGCCCAAGGCCGCCGCAACCGCGTCAGGGCTGGTGGACGGCATCGGGCATCTGGGTGCGATCTTCTCGCCCTATGTGGTTGTTTACGTGAGTGAACGCTACGGGTGGGACTTGCTCTTTGTAGTTCTTGCAGGGGCCGCGTTTCTGGCCGGTGCGGTGTTGTTACCGATATGGAGTCTCAAGCCCTCGTGCCAATGCGAAGTCCAGCTTGAAGATAAGGCTCTGCAACCAACGGCCTGAATGGCAAACGGGAGGCTATCGGACCAGGTTCCAGTTGCGTTGCGAAAAACCGCGAGCGATCTTTTCCTTCAAGAGCAGTAAGCCAACGAAACTCAATCAGAACAGCCTAAGGGTCGGGCCGGTTTGGTGCTCGCGCGCAATGTCGAAGTAAACAGGTGCTTTGGCGTTGCGAATCACTGGGGTTCGCCCAAGACGGCGCGATATGACGCCAACAATGAACAGACGTTCATTACCGTTAAGCTCGCTTCCTTTCACTTCGCCTTAATACGCTGCGGCTTTCTGCTGTCTACCATCGCTTCACGTGCCACCGCAAACCAGGCGAACCGAGGGCCTTCTTCAGGCGCCTTACGGGAACCGATCCTTACCAACTCTCGAATGGAGCTGCCAATGCGATTTCCAAATCGAATTCTGATTATTGCCCCAGCAATCTTTCTGAGCATTCCTTTATTTGCGCAAAATGCAAGAGTCAGCGGCGAAGTGGTCGACCCTTCGCATGCCAGCGTTAAGGGTGCGATGGTAACTTTGACGCGCCTCAGCACCCAGATCAAAGAGGTGACTACAACCAACGCAAACGGCGAATTCATCCTGCCGCCCGTTGACCCTGGAACCTACGAGATCAAAGCGCAGTCCCCGGGATTCGAAATCACGGAAGTGAATGGAATCACACTCGAAGTGGGCGAATCCAAGGTGTTCACTCTGGAGCTTAAGGTGGGGGCGGTGCAGCAAACCGTTCAGGTGAACGATGTGCCGCCGGAGTTGACAACCGATCGCGCCGACCGCAGCCTCACCATCGAGCCGGCATTCGTCGAAAGCATTCCGCTCAATATTCGCAACCCGTTGCAGATCATCAGCGACGGAGTCGGGGTAACCAAGGGCGACGACGGATTATCGGGCCAGGATTATTCCAGCCAAAGCCGCACCAACACCTTCCGCATCAACGGCGCCAAAGGCTCGACTACCGATGTAATGCTCGACGGCGCAGCCAATATCACCAACTACTATAACCAGGACGCCGGAATTCCCGGGACCGATTCGGTTCAGGAGACGCGCGTTTATACCGATGCGTATGCCCCGGAGTTTGGCCGCACCAGCGGCGGCATCGTAGCATTCGCGCTGCGCTCGGGCGCCAATGCTCTGCACGGTTCCGCCTTTGAGTACTTTCGCAATGAAGATATGGATGGCAACGGCTGGAACGCCAACAACACCGTTCCCATCACGCCAAGAGGCGCCTTCAGCAGGAATCAATTCGGCTTCCGGCTCGGCGGTCCGGTGGTGATTCCCAAGGTGATCAACGGCCACAACAAGACATTTTTCTTCTTCTCCTACGATGGGCTTCGGGACACGACCGCGGGATCCTGGCTGGAAACTGTTCCGACCGCACTGGAGAGGACGGGAGACTTCTCGAAGACCTTCGATGCCAAAGGCAACCTGATTGTCATCTACAATCCATCGACGACCACTCTGCAACCGGTGGGCAGCACGGTTTGCACTTCGACACCTGTAAAGACCGCAAACTCCACATATTGCCGCACTCCCTTTACGGGCAACAAGGTCCCGAACCCCGGCGCATTGGGACTTGCGCTGCTCGGCCTTTATCCGCTTCCCAACACCACCGTGCCAAATCCAAGCAACCAGAACAATTTCTTCTCCAATGCGCCCAACACCGACGACAACAACAGCTACGATACGCGGATCGACCATCAGTTCAACGCGAAGCACAGCATCTTCGGGCACTATACCGACTTCACCAACCACATTCTCAATGCCGACTTTTTCGGCAATGGATTGTCACCCCAGATGGCCAACGATCGCATCCCGGGGAAGAGCATCATCGTAAATCACACCTGGGCTATCAAGACAAACCTGATCTTCGAGCATCACTTTTCCTGGGCGCATAGCGAATCGAACCGCGACGAGCAGGTGCATCGCACTCCGGGGAGCCTCGGCTTCAATGCCGCCAACGTCGCGCCTGGCGTGACCGCAACCGTCAGCCCCTCGCTTGGCCTCAGCGGCGCTCAGGCGCTGGGCGGCGAAACTTCCCTGGGAAACGAGTATCCCCTGGAGAGAAACTTCTCATCGGTTTGGCAATATGCGGCCTACGCCAGTTGGGAGAAGGGTAAGCATACGGTCAAATTCGGCTTCGATACCAGGCGCTACCCCGTGCAGCTATGGGATCCGGATCAGATGTCCATCAGTGCAAGCACCAAGTTTACCAGCGGCCCGTGGACGACGACGCCGTCGACCGATTCCGGCTCAGGCATGGCCGAGCTGCTGCTGGGCCTGGCAACCGTCAGCTCGGGATACGAGCCTGTCACCCGGTCGCACCACTACTACTACGGCGTCTACGCGCAGGATATCTGGAAGCTCACTACCAAACTGACGGTAACCTACGGCTTGCGGTATGACCTCGAGTTGGGCGACATCGAGAACGAGAATCAGCTCAACTATATCGACACGACCTCTACTTCGCCGATTAACGGTCAGGTCGCGTCTCTTCCCGGCGAACCAACACTTCCAACTTTGGTGGGCGGCGTGGGCATTCCGGGCCTGAACGGCACAAGCAGAGAGCTGCAACTTCCCGAGAAGCTGCACTTCTCGCCGCGCCTTGGTCTCGCCTATCAACTCGACGACAAAACCATCGTTCACGGCGGCCTCGGCATCTTCTTCCATCCGGCGGCGGCCTGGCAGCAGTTTCCCAACGCCGACGGAGAAATCAGGACTTCTACCTCCATCGACGCTCAGGCCAACGGCGCGCAGCCCCTCGCCGGGTACAATCTCGCGAGCCCATTTCCCTCCGGCCTTCCCACTCCCTATGGAAACGCCGCCGGCCTGGGCATCGATCTTGGACAGAGTATCGCCGGCCCGGGGCGTCATCAGAATATCTCCTATCAGCTCAATTACTCGCTTGACGTTCAGCGTTTGCTGCCCGCAGATTTTGTCGTCACCGCGGCTTATGCAGGCAACGAAGGCGTGCACCTGATGCAGCCCCTCTACATGAACCAGATTCCCGACTCCGATCTCGCTCAGGGTTCGGCGCTGCTCGCCAACGTCAACAACCCCTTCGCCGGCGTCATCACCGATCCGACTTCCACGCTCAGCCTGTCTACGGTGACCGACGAACAACTGCTTCGTCCATTTCCGCAGTTCACCGGCGTCGAGCAGCTCAACTCGGGCGTAGGCCATTCCACTTACAATGCCGGACAGTTGACGGTCGAGCATCGCAACAAGCAGGGACTCTCAGAACTGTTTGGCTACACCTTCAGCAAAGCCCTCGACAACGTGGGCGAGATGACCAGTGTGGCGGGAACCTACACGGGCTTCCAGGATTACTATTGCCCGCGCTGCGACAAATCCCGCTCCGACCAGGACGAGACCCACGTAGTGCGCTGGAGCACGCGTTACGAATTGCCTTTTGGCTACCAGAAGCCGCTTCTCAATCGCGGCATCGCCTCAAAGGTTGTGGGCGGCTGGGCGGTCAGCGGAATCTACTCCTTCGATTCAGGCCGGCCGTTAACGGTGAGCGCCACCAACAACTCCCATTCCTTCAACGGAGGGAGCTACCGGCCAAATGTGACCGGCATCTCGGATAAGTCGCCTGTCGGCGAGCAGCTCAAAGTCGGCGGCGAATACTTCAACCCTGCCGCCTTTGCACAGCCGGCCAGCTACACCTTCGGCAACGCGAGCCGCCATCTGGCGGACATCAACAGTCCCTATTCTTGGAACCTTGACGCCATGGTCGAGAAAGATACGCATATCTCAGAGCGCTACGTCGCAACCTTCCGCGTTGAGGCCTTCAACGCTCTCAACAACGTCATCTTCTCCGGCCCGACGACCAGCTTCGCATCTGCGACCTTCGGATCTTTCGCTTCCATGAGCCAAAGCAACACACCGCGAAACATTCAGATCAGCGCGCGTTTCACGTTCTAACTCAATGCAAGATTCTCCGGCCGCACCGAAGAATCCCGCTTCCAGAAAATGGAGATGCAAATGACCAGACGACTCTGTTTAATCCTTGCACTGTTGGCGAGCGCCACGTGCCTCGCAGACGTTGCGTTCGCCACCGACACTATTGTCATCAATGCAAAAGTGATCACCGTGGATGCAGCACATCCTGCCGCTCAGGCCTTCGCCATCGACAACGGGCGATTTACGGCGGTTGGAACCAACGCGGAAATCCTCAAACTCAAAACGGCATCCACCAAGGTCATCGATCTCAAGGGCATGACCGTGACCCCTGGCTTCAACGATGCGCACCTGCACCCGCAGGCAATTTTCGACGAAAACTCGCCGTATTACAGGGTGTGGCTGGGCAGCGACCGGGTCAAAACCATGGACGATCTGGTCGCCGCTCTGCAGCGGAAAGCGGCGATCACCCCCGCGGGCAAGGCGATCAACGGCTACGGGTATAACGACGTAACGCTGGGCCGCCATCCCAACCGACACGACCTGGATAAAGTTTCCACAACGCAGCCAGTGTCGATTACGCATGGTTCCGGCCACATCACCGTTGTGAACAGCTTTATGCTGAATGCCGCGGGCGTCACCAAAGAGACTCCGGATCCGCCGGGCGGCGCGCTGGACCGCGATCCCGACGGAACTCCGAACGGCGTACTGCGCGAAAGTGGACGCGGCGTGCTCGGGAGAGGCCGGCGCGAACAGCAAGCCGCTGCCTCCGGCGAGAAAGCCGCAACCTCCGATCAGCCGGCAGCCGGGCGCGGCGAAGGCCGTGGACAGCGGGCAGACGCCGGCGATGGGCGCGGTGCAGCATCCAACGACAGAATGAGCATCCCGCACGACGATGAGATAAAGGGCTACTTGAATTGCTTCAGGCAATATTCCGCGCGAGGAATCACCAGCGTTGGCATTGCGGGAGGAAGCCCATCCTCATTCCGCTTGATGCAGGAGTTGCGCGATCAGGGAAATCCGGTGCGCGTTGGTTTCATGTTCAGCGTCGGTTCATTCGACGATCTCCAAGCGGCGGGCATTCAACGTGGCTTCGGTGACGATCGCCTGCGCATTTCCTCTCTCAAGAACTTTCAGGGGAACTCGCTTAGCGGGCGGACCGCCTGGCTCAGTCAGGCCTACTCCGACCGGCCGGACTACTTCGGCATTCCGCCGGCGCGCACCCAGGAAAAGCTGGATGAGGACGTTCAGAAGTGGTGGGACGCCGGATGGCAAGTTGCAACGCATTCCAACGGCGACCGTGAGATCGATATGATGCTCACGGCTATCGAGCGCGCGGCGGCGAAGAACCCTCGTCCCGAGGCCCGCTGGCGAATCGAGCACGCAAGCGTTATGAATCAGGCGCTGCTGGATCGCGCCAAGAAGGATGGCGTGATCCTGGTCTTTCATTCCTATATGTGGGAATACGGGAATATTCTTGCTTCATACGGTCCAGAGCGTCTTTCGATGATGCACGCGTATCGCACGGCAATCGATATGGGCATTCATGTGGCCGGCCATTCCGATTCTCCAATCTCCGCGGCTGACCCGCTGCTCAGAGTTCAGGATATGGTTACCCGCAAGAGTTCCGACGGCGTTGCGCGTGGAGTGAACCAGAGAATCAGCGTCGATGAAGCCATTAAAGTGTGGACATTGGATGGGGCATACGCCACGTTTGAAGAGAACCTCAAAGGTTCGATCGCTGCCGGCAAGCTGGCAGACTTTGTAGTTCTCCAGAAGGATCCGCGCGCGGTTCCGCCCGACACCATCAAGGATATCGTTCTTGAGGCAACTTACCTTGGCGGTCAAAAAGTCTACACCGCGCCGGAAAAGGCCGTTGCAATGATCCCACAGCCCCCGATCAATTACGGCGATGGCAACTACGGCGACGGCGATGAAGAGGAAAATGAGAATGGAACCAACTAGACCCGATAAGCTCCTCTTTAGCCCAGGCCCTCTGACCACGAGCATGACGGTCAAGAGGGCCATGCTGAAGGACCTTGGATCTTTAGACAGCGATTTTCTTGCCAGCGTCCGCAGTATCCGCACGCGCCTCCTTGAACTCGGGCCTTATCCTCGCGAGGACTATGAATGCATCCTTATGCAGGGCAGTGGCACTTTTGTAGTTGAGTCGGTCATTTCATCTGCGATTCCAAGAGACGGCAAATTGCTGGTGCTGGTTAACGGCGCATACGGTCGGCGCATTGCCCAAATAGCACGTGTTCACGGCATTGAACTGGATGTCTTTGAGGTGGAAGAAAACAGGAAGTTCACTGCCGCGCTGGTCGCCGATTACATGGCTTCGACACATGGATTCACGCACGTTGCCGTTGTGCACTGCGAAACCACCAGCGGAATGCTGAACCGAGTGGAAGAAATCGGCCACGTGGTACATGCCGCTGGCGCGTCCTACATAGTCGATGCGATGAGCAGCTTCGGAGCGGTTCCGATCGACATGGTTGGTTCACATATCGACTTCCTAATCTCCTCAGCTAACAAATGCATCGAAGGTGTTCCGGGATTCGGATTTGTCCTGGTCAGGCGCAGCGCCCTGCTTGCCGCAGAAGGCAATGCGCGCACGCTGAGTCTCGACCTCTTCGATCAATGGGCGGGCATGGAGGCCGATGGGCACTTCCGGTTCACGCCTCCGATCCACACCATTCTGGCCTTCGAGCAGGCGTTGAATGAACTTGACGAAGAGGGCGGGATACGCCCGCGAGGAGAACGCTATCGACAAAACCACCTTGCGCTCTGCCTCGGCATGAGGGCGCTTGGCTTCGAGATCTATCTCGCGGACGAGGACCAGAGTTTCATCATCACTTCGTTTCGCTACCCTTCCAACCCTGCTTTCCAATTCGCCGAATTTTACCAGAGACTTTGGGAACTAGGTTTCGCAATTTACCCTGGCAAACTGTCTCGCGAATCTTGCTTCCGCATTGGAACAATTGGCAGGATCAACGTGAGCGACATTGAGGCGCTGCTGACGGCGGTTCGCCGCGTACTCGATGAAATGCAGGTTTGCGTATTGAGCAATGAGGTTGGAGGGCGGAGTTTCAGTTGAGGCAGTAGGGCACATTCGCTTAGCTAAGGGCTCTGAGTGTGTCTTCTGCAAATCAGCAAATCGGTGACCTGGCAAAACTCCCCAACTTTCGCCGTCTCCGCCTTAAGGGGAGCATGTCTTTGAATCGTGATGTGAAGCCGCATGCGGATGACGGTGGACAAATCTTCCTGAAATTGGGCGGTCAGCTGCTGAAAGCAATGCTTCGCATGACTTGAAAGACTCGTCGTGTACTGTCTATTTGAATTCTGAGAATTCGACCCGCCCGATCGCCACGCCTTCAAAGACCGGTCCTGAATGGGTCGAGCTGTTCGCCGAAATAGGCATGCCACACATAGGGCGTGGCGTCGGTCTCCGGTGTTTGCCAAGACCTGGCACATCTCCGGGCAAGCTCGGATTGAAGGCCTCACGTGTCACGCAGCGCAGCTCGGCGGCCTTGTGGCCGAGAACCCTGGCAGCAAGCGTGCAGTGAAGACCGGCAGCCCGTCCGGAATGGTGATCCTGGAGGTTGACTCCAATATCGTTCAGGACTTTTTCCACGCTCTCTGTCAGGTTGAGTGGGAATGGACAGGTACACTCAACCTCTCCGATCAGCACTGGCAGTTCTTTGTTTTCCGCACTCCGGATGCTGGAGGCGCCGATGATCCCCACGCAGACGGGTTTCCACGATGCCGTGACGATCTCGCGATTACCGGAAGACAATCAGGCGCGCAATATGCTCTCGCGCGATGTCAACTTTGCGCGAGACGGCTCTAGTCGGTTCTCCTTTCTCCTTCCCCTCAAGATTCGACCTGCGATGGTCCATTCCGTTTGAATTCATAGCCTCCTCATGCAATGAAGCCACTACGCCCCCGGCGCTCCCTCCACGGGAATCCTTTGGTGATAATCATTATGTACATGGTCATTGAGCATAGAATACATATGCTGTCATATACATCACGATGAGGAAGCCACATGCCCGATGCCAAGAAGGCGACAACCCGACCGAAGCGCAGAGTCGTTTCTCCCGCGGAGAAACGCACTCAACTCCGGCTTACCGTCGATTCCAAATTCACCAAGAGCCATTTCAGTCAGCTTTTTGCTGTGCTCAAAATCCGGAGAAAGAACGCCCTTGCCGAACACATCATCATGAGCTTCAAAACCAAGGCCGCGCAGGCGCGACTCCTTGCGTTCTACAACAACCAGCGGCTGAACATTCCATTTCAGAGCATCGATGCCGCATTCGTGTTTCCTTTGACGTTTGAGATAGCCGATGAATTGGAAAGAGTCGGAGGAGAGGTTCTCTGCGGAGTCAATCGGTCCAAGGCATTTCGCGTAACGGCGGCCTATTTTGCCTTCGTCCACAAACTGGAGAATCCAACAAAAACCGCAGCGGCATAGCCGGGTGCTTTCAATGTGTTCAACGCGCAATCTGTCCATTGAGGTCGAGTTGGACGTTCACCTGGTGGCCAGTACAGCTCATGATGACAAAGTGCATTTTTTCAGCGCGGATTTAGAAAAGCGATCCCCTCCATCTGAATCGCAACAGTGTCCAAACCGGCAATATTGTCCGACATCGCCACGTCGCCTCTCAAAAGAGGTTGGCCGGTGTCGGCGTCTCGTTTCTCTGTTAGGTACTTGACTAGCCGCTTGAAACTGCCGGAGCGCTGCCGGGCGGGTTGAACTTTGGCGATCATGTTCACTCCGCGGTTTTCTTGTTGAATGTGGCGAGTGCTGTGTGCAGTTCCAATAGCACCGAATTGAGTTCACGGCGCAGTTCTTCCTCCTCGGGAAGGTTCTTTGCGTCCATCAGCAGATGCTTTTGTAGTCCAAACAGCTTGCTGAGTTCAACGGCGACATCCCGGCTTACTCGGGAACGTATTGGTCTGTTCAGAGCGCATTTACGAATGTATTCGCTGACGGTTAGGCCGGCGAGATGCCCCTGGATAGTAGGCCTTGTGGTCGTTCAATGTGCTCTCGGTCGTAAATGGATGGAATGATTCCCGCTCTGCTTCGTCGTGCCGGAGCCCAGTGCGTGCAATCACAAGATTGAAGATCTTGACTACCTGCGTGCCGAGAGACCCCGCGAAACGCCGGAAGCAACCGCGACAGATGCAAAGGGGGCCGCAGTGTCAATCATCACCAGTTCCGCCTAATCCTCAATCCGAGCCTTCCAGACGGTCAGTGCCCGCCGGTTTGGAGATCGATCTTGCCACGGAACTTGCTGTAGACGAACACCTCGTAAGCGACAGCCAGCGCCATACCGAAGGCCCACCAAACCAGGCCGACGGTGAGGGTGTGGGGCCCCGAAATGGCGCGGAGAAGCGTGATGTCGCGACCGGCGCCCGTGGTGGCAGGCAAAAGCGTGGGATAGAGGCCCCAGCAGGCTCCGGCGAGCATGAGGAACAGATAGAGGCAGGAAGATAGAAATGCCTTTTCTGAGTGAGCACTGCGATTGAAAAACCAGATCGCTGCCAACGACGCGACGACGCCGATGGGAACGATGAAGGTCACAGGGTATTGGAAGTAGTTGCTGAGGCTCGCCGGGCGCACGGCGATGGTAGCCGCGAGGCTGGCAAGAGTGAGCGCCACGAGCACGGCCCAGAGCGGCGAGACAACGTGGCGAGCGCGCTCAGCGAGCGGGCCAGAGGTTTTGATGGTGAGCCAGAGAGCGCCGTGAAGCGTGAGCGCCACGAGTGCTACGAGGCCGCCGATCACGGTGTACCAATCGAGAATACCGGGATGGGCGCCGGGCTTCCAGTTGGTCCAGAGAGGCAGGAAGAAGAAGCCGTCAGCCTGCAGGGGCACGCCGCGCAATACGTTTGCGAGGGCTGCACCGAAGAATATGGCCAGCAGAGCGCTGGAGATGCCAAACAGTCCGTCCAGCAGGGCTCGCCATACGCCAACTTCGATGTGATTGCGCAGTTCCAAGCTCACGCCGCGCAGAATGAGCAGCCAGAGCACGATCATGAGCGGCAGATAGAAACCGCTGAAGGCTGATGCGTAAAGGAGTGGAAAGGCGAAGTAAAGCGTGCCCCCGCCGGCCAGCAGCCAGACTTCGTTGCCGTCCCACACTGGACCGATGCTGGCCAGAGTGGCGCGGCGCTCCTGTTCCGTTCGCGGCAGGAACAGGTGCAGCACACCGACACCAAGATCGAAGCCGTCGAGCACGACATATCCGACGATCATTACAGCGACCAACCAGAACCAGACAAGACCCATCATGACCAAGCTCCTTTATCTCTGTCTTCAGCGCGGGGAGACAGAATGTCAGTCGGCGTGAACCGCTTGCGCTTCGATAGCTTTGGGTCCCGGGCCGCTGCTGATTTCGCGATAGATGAGAACGGTAAACAATATGCCAAGCAGCAGATATAGGCCCATGAAGCCGAGCAGGGTGAAGAGGCCGTTGCTGGCGGAGACAGTGTTTGAATAGCCCTCGCTGGTGCGCATGAGGCCGTAGACGATCCAGGGCTGGCGGCCAAGTTCGGCGGTCATCCAGCCGGCCGTGTTGGCGATGTAGGGGAGCGGAAAGCTGAGCAGCAGAGCCCACAAGGCCCACCGCGAAGTGTAAAGCTGTTTGCGCCAGAGCAGGAATGCGGACACGATCATGAGCAGCACGAACCAAGTTCCGAGGCCGGCCATGATGTGGTAAGCATAGTAGAGCAGGGGCAGGGCCGTGGGCCACTGGTCCTGGGGGATCTGGTCGAGGCCTTTCACCTCGGCTTTGGTTGTGCCGTAGATGAGAAAACTGAGGGCGTCGTTGACCACGATGGGGTTGTCGATTTGGCCCGTTTCCTCGTTGGGCTGGCCGATAAGCACCATACCCGCGCCATCTTCGGTCTTGAAGAGACCCTCCATGCCTGCGATCGCGGCGGGCTGGTTGCGAGCGACGTACTTGCCGTGCAGATCGCCAGTTGGATAGATGATGAGGATCGAGCTAACCACTCCACCGATGACACCAACCTTCAGAAAGATGCGGCCGTAGTTCTTCAATCGTCCTTCCAATAGATAGAAAGCGCCCACGGCGCTCATGACAAAGGAACCGGTGACGACTGCACCGGTCATGTTGTGGGCGTACTGAAGAAGTCCCCAGGGATTCAGAAGCAGTTGCCAGAAGCTGAGCACTTCGAATTGTCCGTTGGGCAGGCGATCATAAGCCACCGGATGCTGCATCCAGGCGTCGGTGACGATGATGAAGAAGCCGGAGATCCACGAACCTACAAAGACCATCACGGCCGAGAACCAATGCATCACCTTGGAGAGCCTCTTTTCGCCGTAAAGAAAGAGCCCTAGAAACGCCGACTCCAGAAAGAAGCTGAACACGCCTTCCATGGCCAGCGGCTGACCGATGACCCCGCCCGAGAGTTGCGAAAACCGCGCCCAATTCGTACCAAACTCGAACTCCATGGGGATGCCGGTTACCACGCCGAAGACAAAGTTGATGCCGAATATGCGCCCCCAGAAACGTGCCGCCTGGTCCCACTGTTCGCTACCTGTCTTGAGTGCGACCGATTTGAGCACCACGATGAGCAGTCCGAGTCCCATGGTGAGTTGGGGAAAAAGATAGTGGAAGGTAATGGTGAAGGCAAAATGCAGGCGATGGATTAACTCAGCAGTCATCCGGAACTCCTGTTGCAGGCCGCCGCGACAGAACGGGAAGGCACTCTTCATCTTACGTCGTCGGAAAGCTGCGGTTCGGGGCTGGCTATTAACGGATTTTACGACAGACGCCTCGTTTCCGCTTCCGATCTGATTTGAAGGAGTATTCCAGGGTTTCCATCCAGGCAAGCGCAAGTCGATGCCAACTCCGCTGCGTGGGAGCCGGTCAATTAATGTCCGCGCTGCCCAAGGCTGAGAATCAGGCTGGCGAAGACGCTGCAGCAGGCAACTAAAAGGAGGCAACCTTCTTGCTGGCTCCATCCCAATTCCCCCGGACTACGATGCTTTCCTTCGCATTTGCGACGAGCCAAATCTGCGCGTCCCCCTTCAATCGCTTCAGATTCCCAGCCTTGGACGCGGTGCCAGAATAGGCGTGATGTCAGCCTCAAGAAATATGTTTGACGCGATTTGTAACGGATCCGCCATTCCGTGACTTTATTCCTATGAAAGTACCACCCAAGGACATCTGACCCAATGAGTTCACGCCTTTATCAATTTCTGGGCCTGCTTCTCCTGTTCTCGATGGGGAGATTGGCCGCCGGTGCGCAGGAACCTCTGACGTTGCGACAAGCTATCAATGAGGCCCTGGGACAAAGCCCCGAGGCAGCGATTGCGCGCGCCGGCAATCTGGATGCGAAGTCGGCGGCCAGTATGGCACGCACCCAGCTACTGCCGCAGCTAGGCTTTACTGAAGATATCTCGCGCGGCAACGATCCGGTCTACGCGTTTGGAACGCGGCTAAGGCAGAGGCAATTCACGCAGGCCGATTTCGCGCTGAACGCTCTGAACCTTCCTCAGCCGATTGGAAATTCCTCGACACGCTTCTCAGGGCAGTGGGTGGCGTTCGATTCGTTCAAGACACAAAGGGAGATCCACCGTGCCGACCTGTTTGAGGCAAGCGCCTCCTCTTCCGCGAAAGCTGTGGACCAGCAGATCGTGTTCCACGTTGTCGCTGCGTACCAGCAAGTGTTGTATGCGCAGCGGGAGATCGACGTCGCCCAGCATGAGCAGGAGACGGCCGCGGCGCTGCTAAATTCTGTGGACGAGCACGTGAAGGCCGGACTTGCTGTCGAGTCTGACCGGATGTCGGCCCAGGTAAATGTGGCCGCGCGCAAAGAGGAGTTGATTGCGGCCGAGGGCGATCTTGAACTCGCGTGGGCAGCATTGCGCGAGGCCATGGGCGCACCGGAGCTGAAAGCAACCGCACTGAAGCCCCTCGAGCCGCATGCATTTCCGCAGGGCGAGTTGGAAGAGGAGATGATCACGGCCGCGAAGAAGCGGCCTGACCTAACAGCTTTGGGACAGGCGCAATCGGCGCAGGCGTCCGCGGTGGGGGCAGCAAGGTCCGACTTCGGCCCACGCGTTAGTGCGTATGGAAATTGGGAAGAAGACCGGACATCGTTCGGCGGCTCGGGCGGCAACAACTGGGTGGCCGGCGTCCAGATCAGCGTGGATATTCTGCCTTTGGCCAAGCGCGCGCAACTGGCGAGGGAGAGCGCGGCGAAACAGAAAATCGACGGGCAAGTGGCGGCCACGGAGCAGCATCTCCGTCTCGAAGTCAGCCAGGCGCACATTCACCGGCAGACAGCGGCACTGCAACTGGAGACGGCGCGGGCTGCAATGGACCAATCGGCGGAGAGTCTGCGCATTCTGAAGAACCGATATGACGCTGGACTTGCGACCATCACCGATCTGCTGCGGGCTGAGGATGCCGAGCGGCAGAGCCAATCGAATTACTGGCATGCCGTGTACGGAAATGCCATGGCCTATAGCGAACTTTTATATGCGACCGGACTTTTGACTCCGGATGCTGCGGGAGAACTGCAATGAAGAATGTCATGTGGTTAAGTTTGCTTGCCGGTTCCGCAGCGATGATCGCCGGCTGCCATGGCGGTGAAACTAACGCAGCGCCAGGGACCGTGCAAACCGTGGTGGCACGGGTTGTTGAAAGCTGGGAGCAACAGGTGCCTGTAAACCTGCGATCCACAGGAACTGTTCATGCCAGGGAAACCGCTGTGTTATCGGCGCAGGTGATGGGCCGCATCCAGCAGGTGCTGGTGCGCGAAGGAGACAGCGTGCGGGCCGGACAAACCCTGGTGGTGCTAGACGATGCGGCTTTGCACGCGCAAGTTGAGCAGGCGCAGGCGGGCGTGAAGGCTGCGCTCAACATGCAAGCTGCGGCGCAGACGAACGCCGCCCTGGCAACGAGCACGCTGGGCCGGTACAAGCAGCTTCAGTCCGAAAAGAGCGTAAGCCCGCAAGAGATGGATGAGGTCTCGCGGCGCGCGGAAGCAGCAGCCGCGGGCCTTGAGGCAGCGCGTGCGCAGACCGACGCGGCGCGAGCCCAGGAAAATGGGGCGCGCACGATGATGAGTTACACGCGGCTGGTTGCGCCCTTCGCAGGCGTGGTGACGTCACGGATGGCCGATCCGGGGACGATGGCCGCACCGGGCGTGCCGTTACTCCAACTAGATCAGGCGGGAGCACTGCAACTGGACATCACAGTGGATGAATCGGTGATTGGCGCGATTCGCAAGGGGATGAAGCTGACCGTGGAAGTAAACGGCGCGGCGGCCACTGGGAGTGTTGCGGAGATTGTTCCTGCGGCCGATCCATCGAGTCACAGCTTCCTCGTCAAGATCGACTTGCCTTCGTCTAACCAGACGCGCGCGGGCATGTATGGAACAGCGGAATTCGCCAATGGCGCAAGGCAGGCGATACTCATTCCGCGCTCTGCTGTGGCGGCTCGCGGCTCGCTCAGCTGCGCGTATGTTCTCGACGGCCAAGGCATCGCGCAACTGCGCTATCTGACTCTTGGAGCGGCACAAGGCAATCTCGTCGAAGTCCTGTCGGGCGTTTCCGCCGGAGAAAAGCTCGTCGACGCACCCTCCGACCGGGAACTGGCCGGCAAGCGCATTGAGATCAGCACAGGGGTCAGGCCATGAAGCAAGACCTTGGAATTGCCGGGCGGCTGGCACATACATTCATCGACTCCAAACTGACGGTGCTCTTCATTGCCGCGTCGCTGGCCATTGGAATCTTCGCAGTCGCTATCATTCCCCGCGAGGAAGAGCCGCAGATTCTTGTTCCCATGCTGGACATCGTCACCGCCATGCCGGGCGCGTCTCCGACAGAGGTGGAAGAACGCGTAACCCTGCCCATCGAACGCCTGGTGCATGAGATCTCGGGCGTCGAATATGTGTATTCGACTTCCGCGCCGGAGCAGAGCCTGGTGATTGTCCGCTTTCTTGTCGGCACGCCGCAGGAGGACGCGCTGATCAAGGTTTACAGCAAGCTCTATTCGAATTTCGACCGCATGCCTCCCGGAGTCTCGCAACCGCTTATCAAAGCCCGTTCAATCGACGATGTGCCGATCCTGGCCATGACGCTGTGGGGGGAGCATTACAACGGTTATCAGCTTCGCGCCATCGCCGACGAGATGCAGCACAACATCGCGCAAGTTTCCGATGTATCGGAAACGACGATCATCGGCGGCCTCCCGCGCACCATGCGCGTCGTGCTCAGCACGGAGAAGCTGAGTGCCTATGGGCTATCGCCAATGGCTATCGTCGGGCATTTGCAGGCCGCGAATGCCAGCGTGCAGGCTGGGAACTTCTCCGATAACAACGAGGAGGTCCGCGTCGACGCCGGCAATCTCTTCAACCGCCGCGAGGATCTGGAAGCAGTCGTGGTGAGCGTGGTTCGCGGGCGTCCTGTGTATCTCCGGGACGTGGCCGACAAGATCGTGGATGGCGCCGCGGAGCCGTCGGACTATGTGGTCTATGGCACGGCGAGCGCGGGAGCCACTGGGTCGCAGGGTGCGCGCCAGTATCCTGCGGTGACGATTACTGTGGCCAAACGCAAGGGCACCAACGCAACCGATATCTCCAATGCCGTTCTCAAGCGCGTGCATCAAATGCAGGGCGTCACTATTCCCAACGACGTTACCGTCACAACTACACGGAATTACGGAGAGACGGCGAAGAACAAGTCGGATGAGTTGCTTGAGCATCTGCTGCTGGCCACGCTGTCAGTAACATTGCTTGTCGCGCTCTTTCTGGGCTGGCGTGAGTCGGGTGTTGTGCTGCTGGCCATACCGGTCACGCTGGCGCTCACCATGTCAGTGTTTTACTTCCTGGGCTACACCATCAATCGCGTCACGCTGTTCGCGTTGATCTTCTCAATCGGCATTCTTGTCGATGACGCCATTGTCGTGGTCGAAAACATGGTGCGCCACTTTCGGTTGCCGGAGAATCATGGCCGGCCGATGAGTGAAGTCGCGATTGAAGCAGTGGCCGAGGTGGGCAACCCGACTATTCTGGCCACCTTCGCCGTGATCGCAGCGGTGCTGCCTATGGCCTTTGTGCGCGGATTGATGGGTCCCTACATGCGGCCCATACCCGTCGGCGCTTCGGCGGCAATGCTCTTCTCGCTGATGGTTGCCTTTGTGGTTTCTCCATGGGCGGCCCTTCGCCTGCTGGGAAAGCATCTTCAAGGCGCGAAACTGCTGGAACCGGAAACAGAGAATTGGCGGACCAGGCTCTATCGCCGCATCATGACACCGCTGATTAGGTCTCCGCGCAATCGCATTTTGTTCTTCATTGGAGTTGCAGTTCTGTTTCTGGTCTCGGTGGCGCTGGTGCCTATGGGACTGGTGCGAGTGAAGATGCTGCCGTTCGACAACAAGAGCGAATTGCAGGTGGTCATCAACATGCCCGACGGCACGCCGCTAGAACAGACGGCACGCGTGGCCGAGTTGTTGGGGGACGAACTTGCGCGGTCACCGGATGTGCTGAACTACCAGACTTACACGGGAACGTCCGGACCCTATAACTTCAACGGGCTGGTGCGCCACTACTACATGCGCCGCCAGCCGAACCAAGCCGACATTCAGGTGAACCTGCTGCCTGCCAAGCAACGCAGCGTGCAGAGCCATACCATTGCCAAGCGGCTTCGTCCGTTGCTGGACGCGATCGGCAACGCGTATGGTGCGCGCATTCAAGTCAGTGAGGTCCCACCGGGGCCGCCAGTTATCCAAACTCTGGTTGCAGAGGTCTACGGTCCAAACCTGGATGGTGAGACCCAGGTGGCCCAACAGATCAAGTCAATCTTTCAGCACACTCCGGGCGTTGTCGACACCGATTGGTACGTTGAAGATCCGCAGCCCAGACTCGTCATGCGCGTGGACGAAGTGAAGGCAGCACAGCACGGCATCGCGGTCTCCGACATAGCCCATGCCCTGGCACTTGCCATTTCCGGAACCGAGGTAGGGCTAATGCACGATCAGGCTGCACGCGAACCAGTGCCGACAATTGTCGAACTTGGCCGCGCGGAACGCTCTTCCCGGCAGGGACTCGAGAACATCCGCCTGCCTGGCGCGGACGGCGGCATGGTTTCGCTGCGCGAGTTGGTCATCGTCGAAAACAAGACCATCGAACGCAGCATCTATCACAAGAATCTGCGCCGTGTGGTGTATGTCACCGGAGACGTGGCTGGAGCGGTGGAGAGCCCGGTTTATGCAATCCTTAAGATGAACAAGGAGCTCGATCACCTAACGCTTCCGGCCGGATACACGCTTGCACGCTATAACGCGTCGATGCCCGAGTCCACGGACCACTATTCGATGAAGTGGGACGGTGAATGGCATATCACGATTGAAGTTTTCCGCGACATGGGGCTCGCGTTTGCCGCTGTATTGGTACTCATTTACGTACTTGTGGTTGGCTGGTTCCGCTCCTTCATCGTGCCGCTGATCATCATGGCTCCGATTCCGCTAACCCTGGTCGGCATCATGCCTGCTCATGCAATTCTAGGAGCATTCTTTACAGCTACCTCAATGATTGGCTTCATTGCCGGGGCAGGCATCATCGTGCGCAACTCGATTATCCTCGTCGACTTCATTGAGCTGCGAATCCGCCAGGGAATGCCGCTGGCCGAAGCGGTGATCGATGCGGGCGCTACGCGCTTCCGTCCCATGTTGTTGACCGCGGCAGCAGTCGTGGTTGGCGCAAGCGTCATTCTTACCGATCCAATCTTTCAGGGGCTGGCTTTGTCGCTGATAGCTGGGGCGGTAGCATCGACCTTCCTTTCGTGGCCCACCATTCCCGTGCTTTATTACATGGTTCACTCCGGGCGCCATGGTGGACACGGAGCTGAGCCTGCAAAGGAAACAGATCAAGGAGATTCCCTATGACAGTAGAACGCGGTGTGCGCCTGATGGGGGGCGTAATGGTTCTGATTTCGCTGCTGCTTGCGCATTTTGTCTCGCTCTATTGGCTGTGGCTGACGGCATTTGTGGGGCTCAATCTGCTGCAATCGGCCTTCACTGATTGGTGTCCAGCGATGTCAATACTGCGAGGGATGGGCCTGAAGGATGTTGATTGCGGCATTGCCAAGTGAGAAGGATTCATGCAGCCATGACGCCGCGGAAAGGAGCAGTCAGCTCGAACAAGCCGTCTCGGAATCAAGGCGACCAGCTCAAAGATGAGGTTTACCGCCAGATGTTCCGGTTGGAGGAAAGTCGTCCTGGAGCCGAGATGGGGCTTGCACTTGCCTTGGTGCGCGCATGGCTGGCTGCTGACTCCAAACCTGCAAGCGACGAGGAGCGAGATTGGCTCAGGAAGGTATCTCCGATCTGTCTGGAGCTGATTGAGGCCACATTAAAAGCGAATGGAACCGTGTATCCATATTTACAATGAGCTCACTTCAGAATGCTATGCGCGGTGAGCCGGCGAACCTTCAGGAGAATCAGCTACCGCATATGCACGCGGGGATATACTTCTAGTGATCTAGATAACCCACGCGATGCGACCTGAACTGATCCGAGCCGTAGACCTCTTGGGCAAGAACACTCCTGAAACTGTTGAAGAAGCGATAGGCCTGCTGCAGAGCACGGTGTATTCCTTCAGCATGAAGGTCTGCGGGCATCCGGAAGACGCGGAAGACACCATGCAGGAGGTGCTCTCTCGTTCCCTCGGGCACCTTGCCAAGATCCAGAATCCGCAAGCTCTTGCGGTCTGGCTTTACACCGTCACTAGAAATCGCTGCTGGCGCATGCGCCGCAAGCCCGCCCAGGCTCCGACCAAAATACTCTCACTCGACGAGTTGATGCCGGACGGTGAAGAAATGGGCCGTCTGCTTCAGGATGCCGCAAACGGACCTGAGGGCGACCTCCTCGCCGCAGAGCAGCACCATCTGCTTCATCAAGCGATCCTGCGCATTCCGGCGGCCTTGCGTATCGTTCTCGTGCTCCACGATATGGAGGAATTAACGACTGAGCAGGTTGCACAGATTCTGGATCTTCGCCAGGGTACAGTCCGCATTCGCCTTCATCGAGCACGTCTGAGTGTTCGGAAGGAGATGAACCAACTCCTGTGTCGCACTCCTGGGGATTCGGACAACGACCAACCGTTCACGAAGAAACGCAAAGGTGCCAAGTCCGAGAGTAGGCGACGTCCCGATGAATGCCGCGATCTGTTTGCCAACCTCTCGGAATATCTGGATGGCAGAGTGGAGCCTGTCACCTGCGACCGGATGCGGACACATATCGAGGCATGCCCATCCTGCGTGGTATTTCTGCGCGACCTGCGCGCCGCCATCGACCGCTGCCGCTCCCTGGAGATCCCCTGTAACTCGGCTATCGCACCTCGATTGCGCGCCATTCTTACACGGGAGTACCTGCGCATGCTGGTTTTGCCGGCAACAAAATAAACGTTCGCGGTCTTGTAACAAATCGCTCCTGTCGTGTCTTTCTTCTAATGAAGAGGAGAATCATGATGGAAGTGAAAATCACGCATCTCGATCAGGTTAAATTCGCCATTCATTCGCGGTCACATTCCATCCTTTGTGATCAGCCAGCAGAGAACGGAGGCACAGACAGCGGAATGACACCTCCTGAGCTTCTACTCGCGTCATTGGGCTCGTGCGCGGCCTTTTACGCTGTGCAATATCTCAAGACCCGCAATCTCGCGAACACAGGCGTGGAGGTCACAGTGACTGCCGAAAAGTTGAAACAGCCTGCCCGCGTTGGCAATTTTCGCGTGCATGTTGTGTGTCCCGTCTCTCTCACGGAAGAACAGACTGAGGGGCTCATGCGCTCCGTGCACCACTGCCTGGTTCACAACACGCTCTTGACGCCGCCCGAGATTGCGATTGACCTGACTACGAAGGATATAGCCGCCTTCCACGCATGACAGCATCGATGGATCGGGTGCGCCGGTGGTTGACGCTATCGATTCCACCGAACGCCTGATCGGACGGAGCTGCCCAAGCAACGTGTCCAAGAATATATTCTTCATCGGATTGATCCTTGCCGCCAGCGGTCTCGTGTCACCGCCGGTGGCCCTGGCCGGTGGCCTCATCTACGGGTTCTCATTTCTTCATCCATTCCATGTAGAGGCAAAGAAACTATCCAAGCTCCTCCTCCAGGCATCCGTAGTCGGCCTTGGATTCGGGATGGATTTGCAGCAGGTCATGCAAGCAGGCCGTTCCGGATTCATCTATACCGCAGGCAGCATCAGCATCGCCTTGCTCCTGGGTTGGGGGTTGGGACGACTCTTGCAAGTGAAACAGAGAATCTCTTATCTCATTTCGGCAGGCACGGCCATCTGCGGCGGCGGCGCCATTGCCGCGATTGCCCCAATCACCAATGCGAGCCAGGAAGAAATCGCCGTATCGCTCGGAACCGTATTTGTGCTGAACTCAGTTGCCTTGCTGACATTTCCAGCAATCGGAACAGTGCTGCATATGACTCAGTCGCAGTTTGGCCTTTGGGCAGCACTCGCCATTCACGACATAAGTTCCGTCGTCGGCGCGACAGCAAAGTACGGAGCCGTGGCTCTTACCGTCGGCACAACCGTCAAGTTAGCCCGCGCTTTATGGATCGTACCGCTTTCGGTTGGAACCGCTATGGCAAACAAGAGCAAAGCACACATTCAGTGGCCCTGGTTCATTCTCTTTTTCTGTCTCGCGGCGGTCGCCAACACCTACGTTCACATCTTCCACTCCGCGTATCCAGTGCTCAAGCACCTTGGGGGCATCGGCCTAACCGTCACGCTTTACCTGATTGGAACCGGGCTTTCGATGAAGACGCTCCGCGAAGTTGGAGTGCGACCGTTCCTTCAGGGCATCATTCTCTGGTTATTCGTCGCCGTGGGGTCGCTGGCGTTGATCCGCACGGGGTGGATTCACCTGTAGTTTATTTCGGCGGCTTGGCAGCTTTGACACTGGCTCGTGGACAGTCTCCGCAGTGTTAGGGACCAAGGAGGAGTTTGATCTGTATTTCGATCAAGTTCAAGTCGGTCTCACCCTGAAATTGAGCCTGGATGGTGCCGTGCCTGTCGATCAGAAAGGCCACAGGAAGCCCAAGGACGCCACCGTACAATCGCCCAAGCTTTTCATCGCCCATTGCCACGGGATAATTCAGATTTTGCTTTTCGTACACCTTGAGCGCCTCCGCTGGATCATCGTCCATGGAGATGCCAATGATCCGCAAACCGCGCGGGCCGTAGAGTCTTTGCCAGGCGACTAAGCGAGGCATTTCCAACTGGCATGGGGCGCACCAGGTAGCCCAGAAATCAAGCAGCACAACCTTTCCCCGGTAGGCACGGAGATCAAGCCTCCTGTGTTTCAAGTCGGTTCGCACGAACTCTGGCGCTGCTTTGTGAAGCAGGGATCTCTCCGCAAAGGATGCCTGTGCCGCGCTCACTCCGAGCCCCAAGCACACAAGCAGTTTCACCGCAGCTGAGTGGCAAAACGTGTGCCGCGGAGTTCCGCGAGCTTTGGGGGAATCAGGCACTGCCCATAGTACGTCTTTGCTAGCGGCCCTGTTCAACCGGGTACCCCTTGTTGGCCCAGTCTGCGCCGAAATTGTCGGCCAGATAGAGGGCCTTTACGTTGGTAAAGCCCATCTCGCGCAGTTTTGTGAATGCGGGCCCGAGATTCGGACAACGATTCCACGGACAGCACCCGCAATAGAGCACAATGAATTTCTTGCGCGCCAGGGAGTTCACCCGGTTCTGCAACTGCTCGAGTCCCGCTGGCTGCGAACCTGGACCCGCGTATTCCGATGCGGGGATGTGACCCTCAGCATAGAGCACGTGTGAGCCGACCTGCAGGATCAGAGGCTTGTCCGCGCCGGACGTCTGCAACAAATGCATCAGCGCTTCCGGGCTGAGCACCTGTGCCTCGGGGATCGTGAGCGCGCTTCCCGGTGGAACCGAGGGGGCAAACTGCGCCCGCAACTGGGGATTGGAAGAGAGAAGGACAAATACGAAAAAAGTTGCGACTGTTCCCGAAAGCTGAGTCGTGCTGATTTTCATGGCGGTGTCTCCATGGCGAGTTTATCCCAACGGGTCAGCAACTCCGATGCGCTAAATAACGAGGCAAAGCCATGCTCGATGGAATAGCTCCGTAGCGACTATATTACAGAGATCTTTTTCCGTCTATGTCACGCGAGGCGACCGACGAACGTTGCTTGTTTTGCGGTAGGCCCAGACGCTATAGATAGCTCCTATTGGGGCCACAACGTAGAATGGGATGTGAATTACTGCAGCTATCCCCGTGAGCCCGACGAGAGGCAGCCAAGGTGCACTTGATCGCCACGCTGTTATCTTTGACCTTGTCTCGAGTACTCCCAAGATAAATACGAATGCGAAGAATGTTATGACTCCCACGCACAGTGCTCCCATATCGACTTGCCATCCAAGGAGTTTGCGCGCCTGATGCCCCCATAACTCCATTATGTCGTCGATTGTGTTCTCTACCGTGATGAACGCACAAGCGCCGCCAAACGATGCCACAAGCAGTGTGGTCGTGGTGTCGCGAAACTCATAGCTCGATTTTTTCTTCCATTTCCGCATTTGCATCACCGGCATATCGGTTGATTTCTTAGGGAACCTCTGATTAAGCCCGTGCTTTTTGAGCACTGAATAGCTGAAGGCGTTTCCCCGGCGAGGTTTCTTTCCGATGGCGGAGAATTGCGGGACGAGTAGAGTTCATGCGGCTTCGGTTGGCCTCTTTGGAGGCCTTTGCAGGCCTTTAGAAACACTACGCCCCCAGCGGGGCCAACTGCTGAGTCATTCTGCCCGATAACTTCCTGCGGTGTTGGTAGAGATTGACCAAGGCAAAGGCTGCCAGCAGCCACTCGTGATTCTTCTTCAAGCCGCGATAGCGGACCTTGGTGTACTTGAAGACGCGCTTCAGAATGCGGAAGGGCCACTCGACCTTCGAGCGTACCCTGGCCTTGGTGCGGTTCTTGCGCCGCTCCACTTCATCGACGCCATCCTTGTGTTTCGTCCGCCGCGAAGTCATATCCTGCGCGTCTGGAGCAGCGGCATGAATAGCCTCGGTTTGCCCCTGATAGCCGGCGTCGCCCCAGACTTTTTTCTCATTGCCATGCAGTAAGTCAGGTAACATATGCACGTCCGACACCGAAGCTGCCGAGGTGCATACCGAGTGCACAATACCTTCCTTGCTATCGACGCCGATATGCGCCTTGGCGCCGAAGTAGTATTGATTGCCCTTCCTGGTTTGATGCATCTCCGGGTCGCGCTCCTTGTTCTCATTCTTGGTTGACGATGGTGCCGCGATGATGGTGGCATCGACGATGGTGCCGGTCGAGATGCGGATGCCTTTGCGGGCGAGATAGGAATTCACCGCGTCGAGTATCCTGCCGCATAACTCATGCCGCTCCAGCACGTGACGAAAATTGAGGATGGTGCTCTCATCGGGCGCAGCGGCGCGGCCAAGGTCAACACCGGTGAAGCGGCGCAGAACTGCCGATTCGTACAACGCGTCTTCGGCACCGGGGTCCGAGAGGTTGAACCAATGCTGCAGAAAGTAGATGCGCAGCATGATCGACAAGCCGACCGGCTGACGACCGTTGCCCGCCTTGGGGTAATGCGGTTCGATCAGCGACTCCAGTTCAGACCACGGAACCACGGTTTCCATGGTGCCGAGAAACTGCTCTCGGCGGCTGGGCCGCGCATACTTTTCAAAGCCTGCCTGATTCGCCAATGTTATCTGCCGCATCGCACTCTCCATCTACATACCATTTGATGCAAACATAATGAAGATGGATGACTTAATCAGAGGTTCCTTAGCTTCTCATCGTTAGAACCGGACATGCTGCGTCCACAATGATCCGGAAGGCCCCCGATGTTCTCATTTCCATGCTTATGTGCGAAGTCCTCCGAATGCCGAGCACCAAGAGATCGATGGCTCGCTCTCTGATGTGCTCAAGGATTTGATCGTGTGCTCCGCCGACAACCACATACGTTCTCGGATCGCAGAATTCCCTTGCCTGTTGAGGGACGACCTCGTCAAGAGCGTTGTAAAAGCGAGTCTGAAGATCGTGTAATCGATCCGAATGCTCAATGGCATCGTCCTGAATCACATTGAGCACATCGATCTTGGCCCCCAACGCTTCAGCGAATGTGACCGCATAGATTGCCGCGTTGGTGGCCGCCCTAGTAAAGTCGGTCGCGAAAAGAATCCTCGCAAAAGGAAAAGTCCGTGAAGACACCGGCTTTACCTGCGGACCAACTGTAAGCGCTGGCCAACGCGTAGATCGGAGAATGTTTTCCGCTACGGAACCAATGACGCCCCTTTCCAACCGCCCTCCACCATGCGTCCCCAAAACGATCATGGAGGGCTCGCAACTATCAGCCAAGCCCGGAATAACGTCCTTGGGATCACCCTCCAAAAGGGTGGGAACGGCTTCGATGGAACCCGCCCCTAAGAGAACTGCCTCTTCGGAGAGCGAACGCTCCAGGTCTTTTCTCTGCTGGCTAGATCGTTTGTCACTAACCTCAACCTCCAGGGCCGCTTGCGAAAGAGTGAAGGCATGAGCCACCATAAGCTTCGCTGAGAAGAAGGCGGCTATGCGTGAGGCGTAGAGTCCTGCGTTCTGAGCGCGGAGAGAGAAATCTGTTGCATAAACAACGGTCTTCAGATTCAATTCGGGAATGTCGCCGATCACCGTCATGGTGGCTATCTCCTCGTAACTAAGCGCAGCATCGGAAAGTTCAGCACGATGCCCGTTTCGATCAAGCTCTGGCTGTCAAAGCTGCTTGCACCGGCAAATACTCGATGAACGGCCCCATTTGGATCTGGTCAATTGAGAACCGCAGTGTACTTCAAGTTCTCAATCATGGAGTCGCACCAATTTGGTAGTTGAGCGTAGCGAGCGCAAGCTCGTATTGATACTGTGCGTCTGTGTTGCCGATCGCCGCATCGGTCTGTTGTAACTGTGCTTCGCTAAGTTCTACGATCGAGCTGAGTCCCAGGCGGTAACGAGTCTCCGCCAGCGAGAGAGCTAGATCTGCCTGGTTCAAGAGTTCGCGCGTGACCCCAACGCGTTGATAAGCAGTATTTGCGGCCAGCCACGCCGTACGAACATCGCGGACAATTCGATCACGCAAATCTCGACTCTGTTCTGAAACCGCCTGAGCGCGGATGGAGGCTTCCTTGGCCTGGGCCTGGTAGAGAAAGCCATTGAAAATTGGGATATTCATGTTGACGCCAATACCACCCCACCAATTGTTGAGATAGTACGGAGCGGGCCGGATAGGTACGCTGCCTGCGGTTCCCGCAGCGCTGATGGTCGGTAGCATTTGATCGCGTTGGGCATGGCTGAACTTAATGGCCGCTTGCTGGCTGTAGTTCAGGGCCTGCAAATCCGGACGCTGCTTGAGGGCAAGTTGCAGAAGCGGATCGGCGTCCGGTGGAGGGGCGTTCGAGGGAGCACTATTCTCCACCAGTTGATACGTCACCTCCCGATCGAGACCCAGCACCGCATCTAAGGCCGCCATGGTCGAGTCGACGTTACTCTGTGCATCAAGGAGCAAGAGCTTCGCTTGCGATAAGTTGACATCCGCGAAGCTTAAGTCGAGAGTTGACTTGAGCTTGTTCTTGGTCATCTCACTAACTTGCGTCTCCGTGGTTTGCCGAGTGCTGACGTTCTGCTCCGCAACTCTAAGGAGCGCTTGGGCCTGAAGAGCATTGAAGAAGGCTTGATCCGTCGCGAGAACTATATCTTCAGTCGAGGCCAGAGCATTTGCATTCTGGGCCTTTTCCTGGAGCTTTGAAGATGCCACGAGATTACTGGTTCTTCCAAAGTCGGTAATCAGCTGGGTAAATCCTCCGCCGGCTCCCGCATGCGTGAAGAGACGCGAAGCAGTGAGCGAGCCTGCGGAAATACGGCTGGCGTTCTCAGCTTCCTCCGCGGTTATGCTGGCGGTTCCTGTCGGCAGTTCAGCGGCTCTGGTTTCACGGACAACCTGATGCTGAGCCAGGGCCAGCAAATGGGCGACACTTACCCTTGGATTGTTCTTGATGGCAAGCTTTTCAGCGTCGGACTGCGTCAGGTGCGGGAGTTGGCTGGGAGCGGCATTATCCGCCTGCGCAGCCGCGGCCTTCCCAATTCTTTCCTCCGCCGGCGTTGCTCTTTGCTGCACAAGAGCCATAAGCGAGGCCTGAGGAGCATCCGGAAGCTGCGTCTTGATGCTTGTCGTCTGTCCATGGAGCGGCGCGGAGCAAGCCGCCACCAGCGATAGAAACAACCTGGAATATCGAGGCCTCAATCCAGTCTGTCTAGCCATTCTCTAAACCCCCTCCGCAACCGCGGACTTCTTGTCGTGCCGGCCGTGGATTATCAAGTAAACCGCCGGCACCAGAAAAACGGTTACGACCACGGAAACTGCCAGTCCGCCGATAACTGCACGAGCTAGCGGCGCATACTGTTCGCTCCCCGCCTCCATTCCCAGGGCCATCGGAATCATGCCCAGTAACGTTGCAAGCGAGGTCATCAGGATTGGGCGCAATCGGATTTTGCACGACTGCACGACAGCTTCTAACAGTGGTAGACCTTGCTTATGCAAAGTGCCGGCAAATTCGACGATCAGAATGCTGTTCGAGACCACGATGCCAGTCATCATGATCACGCCCATCAAGGACATGATGTTCAGCGTGCTTCCCGTGACGAGCAGAATCAGCACGACCCCTGCCAATCCAGGTGGAATGGCCATGAGAATGATGAAGGGATCGATGAAAGAGGTGAACTGGGTCATCAGGATCAGATAAACCATCAGAACCGCAATGATGAGTCCAATCCCAAATTCCGCGAACGACCGATTCATGCTGACCACGGCGCCGCGCAGGTTCAACACTGTGTTCTTGTCAGTCCTGGTGTCCGCCAGGAGTTTGTTGATGTTACTGCCAACCCCCTGCAGCGCCTCAGTCTTGGTGGAAACATAGATGTCAATCACGCGTCGAATCTGATAGTGATCCACCTCCGTCGGGGTATTGATTAACTTGAGGTCCGCAACCGAGCTCAGCGGCGTATACCCGGCGATGTGGTCGCCTCTCGACAGTTCACGCGATTCTACACCTGCCTCATGGACCTGCTGCATCGGGTTGTAACTGGCCGGCTGAACGCCGCGCAGAGGAATATTTTCAAATTTCTCCATCGACATATTGTTAAGGACGCGGTTGGCGTACTGGACCGTGACCATATAGTTGTTTCCGCTCTTCGGATCGATCCAGTAGCTTGGGGCGGCCATGCCGTCCGAGGTCATGGCGGTTACCACATTGTCCACTACGTCTTTCGCTGAGAGGCCTATCAGGCTTGCCTTTTCGCGGTCAATGTTCAGCGCAATGCCCGGATAATCCAAATCTTGCGGAATGTAAACGCCGCTCACATTCGGCATCGCCTTTATCCGTTGAGCGAGGGTCTTGGCCAGTGCGTAAGCCCCATCGATGTCCATAGAACTCACCTGGATATCGATCGGGGCCGGAAGCCCCTGATTGATCACACTATCCACCAGGCCGCCGGCCTGGAAGTACGTAGTGAGCTCGGGCATCTCGCGGGAGAGCTTATCGCGCACACGCCGCATATACTCGTAGCTGCCGATGCTTTGATGCCCTTTCAGGCTGACCTGCACGAAGGCCGTATCCATCGATGCGTTGGTTGTGTAGATAGCCGATAGGTCGGGGTAGACTCCGATATTCGAGACGATCATGTCCAGGTCTTTGGGGCGAACTACGCCGCGGATTAGTGCCTCCACCTTCGCCATGTAGTCATTGCTGACTTCCAGCCGCGTGCCGCTGGGCATCCGCACGTTGATGACGAACTGCCCTGGGTCGGTACGCGGGAAGTAAGCGCGGCCCAGAAAGGGGGACGTCACTGCAAGCACGAGCACCACGCCACCGAGGATAACGGCAGCTGTTAAGCCGGGCCGCTGCATCGCCCGCTTCGCAAGGCGCTCATACAGGGTCAGCATCCCCTCATACTTTTCATTGAACGTTCTCTCAAAACGGGCGAACAGGCCGAGCTTCCGCTCTTTGGAGATGTCGCCCTCGTGCTGCACGTGAATAAACTTGGCGCAATAGAGCGGCACCACCGTCATGGCGAAAAAGTACGAGGCAAAAATCGAAAGCACCACACCCATCGCCAACGGCGTGAATATATATTTGCTGATGCCATTAAAGAACGTAACTGGAAAAAACACGATGGAGGTTGTAAAGGTGGCGGCAAGCACCGCCATCGATACCTCCGTTCCGCCTCGCTCCGCGGCAACGGCTGGAGTCTCTCCCATTTCCATGTGACGGAAGATATTTTCGAGTACGATAACTCCGTTATCGATGAGCCGCGAGAAAACCAGCGCCAGACCGCCCAGAATCATGGTATTGATTGACCCGCCCATGTAATTGGTGATCAGCAGGCAAACCACCATAGAGAGCGGAACCGACAGCAGAACGGCAATCGTGGCGCGCGGGCTCCCAAGAAAAATGAGGATCATTACTCCGGTCAGCACCAGCCCGATGGCCGCTTCGCGCGTGACATTGCCGATCGCCAGCTTGACGAAGACGGACTGGTCGAACACTACCGCCGTCTTCAACGATGGCGGTATGTCGACCAGATGCTTGATGGCGGCCTTCATTCCATCGACGATGGTGATGGTGTTGCTATTGCCGCCCTGCTTGAAGACCGGTATGTAGACGGAGCGTTGGCCGTCGATGCGCACGATGTTGTACTGAAGAGCGCCCGAGTCCTCTGCCTTGCCGATGTCGGCCACCAGAACCGAGGCGTTGCCCACCGACTTGAGAGGCATTTGATTCATCGAGTTCGCATCCGGGAATTGACTGTTGGCGTAGATGTTGAAGTCCTTCGATCCGACGCGAACGTCTCCTGCAGGAAGAATCAGATTCGAGTTGTTCACTGACTGGACCACATCGTTCAGACTTAGGTTGCGCGCCTCCATCTTCAGCGGGTCCACATATACCTGAATTTGGCGGTAGGTTCCTCCGTATGGTTGCGGAACCGAAGCGCCTTGAACGTTCGAGATTTGGTTGCGGACCTGGAATTGCGCTATGTCCTTCAGATTCGTCTCGTTCAGTCCCTGCCCCTTCAAAGTCACCAGGCAAACCGGCTGGGTCGAAGCGTCCATGCCCAGCACGACCGGCGGCAATGTGCCCGGCGGCAGGCGCCGTAAGTCCGCCATGGCCAGATTGGCAATATTGCTCAACGCGGAATTGGGATCTGTGCCCGGCTTGAAGTAGATCTTGATCAGGCTTACACCTGTCAATGAACGCGATTCGCTGTGGTCGATATTTGCGCCCAGGGTAAAAAAGCGTTCAAAGGTATTCGTAATGTCGGCTTCAATCTGCTGTGGCGGCATGCCGTTGTAGAACGTCGCTACCACGACAACGGGCATGTCGATCCGGGGAAACAGGTCCACCGGCATGCGGACGACGTTAACCATTCCCACAAGGGACACCATCAGGCACAGCATGATGATGAAGAAGGGATTCTTCAGAGCAAACTTCGGCATTACTTCAAACCTCCGTTGATCGTCATCGCCGCTACATTCAATAGGAGTGGAAGCGGTCGATCACCGCAATGGAACGGTCTGATATGGCTCCTCATTCTCTATGCCTCCCCCGGTAACGCGGCCTTCTTGCGCCTGCCGTGAACGATCAGGTAAACAGCAGGCACCAGAAACACAGTTACGACCACCGAAACTCCAAGACCGCCGATGACTGCGCGCGCCAGCGGCGCATATTGCTCGCTCCCAGCTTCCACTCCGAGCGCCATCGGAATCATGCCCAGAAGCGTTGCCAGTGAGGTCATCAGGATTGGACGCAGGCGTATCTTGCATGACTGGACGACAGCTTCCATCAGTGGCAGACCTTGTTTCTGCAAAGTGCCGGCGAATTCGACGATCAGAATGCTGTTCGAGACCACGATGCCGGTCATCATGATCACGCCCATCAAGGACATGATGTTCAGTGAACTGCCGGTTATTAGAAGGATCAGCACGACCCCTGCCAGTCCAGGTGGAATGGCCATGAGAATGATGAATGGATCGATGAAAGACCTGAACTGGGCCATAAGGATCAGATACACCATCAACACAGAAACAATGAGCCCCAGGCCAAACTCTGTGAACGATCGGTTCATGCTGACGACGGCGCCACGCAAGTTCAGAACCGTATTCTTGTCGGTCCGGGTGTTCGCCAAAAGCCTTTTGATGTCGCCCCCCACGCCTTGGAGCGCCTCTGTCCGTGTCGCAACATAGATGTCGATCACACGTCGAATCTGGTAATGGTCAACTTCCGTCGGGGTGGTAATCTGCTTGACACTCGCAACCGAACTCAGTGGCGTATATCCAGCCGTGTGGTCGCCTTTCCAGAGCTCGCGCGAATCGCTGGAAGCTTCGCGGGCCTGCTGTTCCGGGTCATACCCGGCTGGATGAACGCCACGTAAAGGAATATCATCGAGGTCCTGCACCGACATGTTGTTGATCAAGCTGTTCGCGTACTGAACCGTCACCATGTAGTTGTTGCCGCTCTTCGGATCGATCCAATAACTTGGCGCGATCATTCCATCGGAAGTCATGGCGGTAATCACGTTCTGCACGACGTCTTTGGCGGAGAGGCCGATCAGGTTGGCTTTCTCGCGATCGATGTTCAGGGCAATTCCTGGGTAATCGATATCCTGAGGAATGTAAACTCCACTCACATTCGGCATCGCCTTGATCTTCTGGGAGAGGTCCTTGGCCAGTGCGTAAGCTCCATCCATGTCCATCGAGCTGACCTGGATGTCGATCGGCGCCGGCAGACCCTGATTGATTACGCTATCGACCAGGCCTCCCGCCTGGAAATATGTGACAAGCTCCGGCATCTCCGCTGAGAGCTTCTCCCGCACACGCCGCATATACTCATAGCTGGCAATACCATGGTCCTTTTTCAGGCTGACCTGCACGAACGCAGTATTCATCGAGGCGTTGGTCGTATAGATTGCTGAGAGGTCGGGGTAAACGCCTATGTTCGATACAACCATGTCCAGATCGGACGGCTGGACGACGCTGCGCACGATGGTCTCGACCTTGGCGATGTCGTCGTTGCTGGCTTCAAGCCGCGTACCGCTGGGCATCCGCACATCAATGACAAATTGGCCAGGATCGGTACGCGGAAAGTAGGCGCGTCCAAGGAACGGGAAGAGCACAAGCAATGTCAGCGCCACGCCACCAAGAATTGTTGCCGCCGTAAATCCTGGGCGCCCCATTGCCCTCTTCGCCAGGCCTTCGTACCAATTGAGCATGTACTGGAATTTCTCGTTGAATTTGCGCTCAAATCGGGCAAAAAAATCTGGCCTGTTGTCTCTCCCTCTCGTCTCCTCATCTTGCGACCCGATGAAGTTTGCACAGTAGAGCGGAACTACTGTCATGGCAAAAAAGTAGGAAGCGAAAATCGAGAGCACGACTCCCAGCGCCAAAGGGGTGAAGATGTACTTGCTGATGCCGGAGAGAAAGCTCACGGGAAAAAACACGATCGAAGTCGTCGAGGTGGCTGCCAGCACTGCCAGCGACACTTCCATGCCGCCTTTCTCTGCTGCCTCTCGCGGCGCAAATCCCATCTCCATGTAGCGGAAGATGTTTTCGAGCACGACGACGGAGTCATCGATCAGGCGTGAAAACGCCAGAGCCAATCCACCCAGAATCATGGTGTTGATTGAGCCGCCCATGGCACTTGTCAGCAGAAGGCATACCAGCGCTGAAAGCGGAATTGAAAGGAGGACTGCGAACGTTGCTCGCGGACTGCCAAGGAAGACCAGAATCATGATACCGGTGAGCACCAGGCCGATGCTCGCTTCCTTGACGAGGTTCTTGATAGCAAGCTTTACGAAGATGGATTGGTCGAAGACCACTGCGGTTTTCAGCGAGGCCGGGATGTCAACCAGATGTTTGATTGCGGTCTTCATGCCATCGACGATGGTGATCGTGTTGCTATTTCCGCCCTGTTTGAAGACTGGTATGTAAACGGAGCGCTGTCCGTCTATGCGCACGATGTTGTATTGGAGCGCGCCCGAGTCCTCGGCCTTGCCGATGTCAGCCACCAGCACCGATGCGTTGCCCACTGACTTCAGGGGCATCTCGTTCATCGCCGTCGCGTCCGGAAACTGGCTGTTTGCGTAGATGTTGAAGTCCTTTGAACCAATACGCACATCGCCGGCGGGCAGAATCAGGTTCGAGCTGTTGACTGACTCCACCACGTCATTGAGGCTCAGATTGCGCGCCTCCATCTTTACCGGGTCCACGTATACCTGAATCTGACGGTAGGTTCCTCCATAGGGCTGCGGAACCGAGGCGCCTTGGACATTCGATATTTGGTTGCGCACCTGGAACTGCGCCATGTCCTTCAGGTTCGTCTCATTCAATCCCTGCCCTTTCAATGTCACCAGGCAAACAGGCTGCGTCGAGGCATCCATACCAAGCACCACCGGGGGGAGCGTGCCCGGTGGAAGGCGCCGCAAGTCTGCCATGGCCAAATTGGCAATGTTGCTTAGAGCTGAATTAGGATCCGTACCTGGCTTGAAGTAGATCTTGATGAGACTCACGCCCGTCAGCGAGCGCGATTCGCTGTGGTCGATATTGGCGCCCAGCGTGAAGAATCGTTCAAACGTATTCGTAATATCGGCTTCGATCTGCTCCGGCGGCATACCGTTGTAGAACGTCGCAACAACCACCACCGGCATATCGATCTTGGGAAACAGGTCAACGGGCATGCGAACAGTGTTTACCACCCCAACAAGCGAGACCATCAGGCACAGCATGATGATGAAGAACGGATACCTGAGAGCAAACTTCGGCATTACTTTGCTCCTCCGTTGCCCTCTTGTGCTTCCGCCTTCATGTCGATTACCCCTCCAGACTCGCGCAAAACATCGGAGGATGGAGTCTGTATGAGAATTGGAGACACCTGTTCGCCTTCGGTGTAATTCTCCTGCCCTCCCAGAATCACCCGGTCGCCAGGTTCGAGGCCGCTCTTGATTTCTGCCAGCTTCGATCCCTGAAGGCCAACCTCTACGGTTCGGATGTGAATTCGATTACTCGCATCCAGCGAGTAGACTGCTTCCCGATTTCCCTTCAACACCAGCGCTTCGACTGGAATGGTGGTCACGTTAGCCGCACGCGCCAGTTGCATTTCAGTATTGGCGTACATGCCCGGCGAGATGGAGAGGTCCTGGTTCTCGACATCGATCTCGGTCTCCATGGTCCGGGTTTCGAAGTTCACGTCACGCGTAAATCGCACGATCTTTCCCGTGAAGGAACGGCCAATGGCATCGACGCGAACCTGCATCGGGTCGCCGACATGAACAAACTGCACATCGTTCTCCGGGATCGGCATGCGAAGCCGGAGAAGGCCGCTCTGCGAGAGCCTCACGATCGGAATGTCCTGTTCATTTGAATTGGTGCCGCTTTGGATAAGCGCGCCAGTATCGGCATAACGCCAGACGATCACTCCGTCCAACGGCGCCACTACGTTGGTGTAGTTCTGGATCGCCTGCACGCGATCGTTGTCCGTGTGGGCAACCTCTGCATGCTGCTGCGCGCCAGCCGCAGCGGCCTTGGCCGCGTCCACTTGCGACTCCGAGGACAGGTCCTTGCTTTGCGCATCATCCAGTTCCTGTTGCGCAATCAAGCCTGGTTGCGCCTTCGATGTCTCAAGCAATCTCTCATAATCCGCGTGAAGCGCCGAATGGATGGCCTCGTCCCTTTTGATCTCATTCTGCGCGCGAAGCAGATCGTCTTTGGCACGTTGCATTTCAAACACGGTGCCCTTCAGTTGCGCATTCAACTCCGGAACTTCCAATACAGCCAGAGTCTCGCCCTTGCGAACCCTGTCGCCAATATCGACGTTGATCTTCACCATGAAGCCAGTCACCTTCGGATGAACATCCACGACCTGATAGGACTGGAATTGGCCGGCAAGGCTTAAGGTGTGTGCAATATCTCCGCGCATCGCTGTAGCCACCTTCGCCGATGGAGTCTCCGCGGCATTCGCGCCTGAATGTTGATCACCGGGTCTGCACGCAACGATGCCGGCAAGAAGAGGCAACGATATTCCTGCGGCAAATATGAATGAGGATCGCTTTCGCATATTTCGAATGCACCTCTGAATGAGTTTTTGGCTGTTAGGTCCAGAAAGGGTTGGCACATTCACCAATAGAGGGAATGCCATGCAGCAGCCCGCCTGTTAATCAAGGCCGAATGTTGCTGTCTTCACTATGAGGGGAGTCGCTAGACGAGAACGGGAGGAGGGCGCACAAAGGGGATGTTCAAGGAGACGCGGCGCAAATGCCGCGAGCCATTCACACGCTTCAGCCTTTGGCCTGTTGCTTCAAGGTTTAAGATGCTGGGAACCAGCAACAAGAAAAGAAAGATGCCCGTGGGTGCAGTGTAGATAACCTTAGTGGAGGCCCTCGTAAGAACCATCCTCGGACTATCCGTCGTGCTCGATTGCTCATTCCTGGAAAGTAGCTTGGCTGCAGGGATTTGGTGAGAGGCAGCCTGAGGTGGGTCATAAAGGGAGAGCTTATATTGCAAGCCCCATGAGAAGACGCAGACAGCCAGTCCCAGGAACGCGAGGATCCTCAGGAAAGCAGATCGCCGACCTTTTCCAAAAAGATGCACAGTTACCGGACCTAATTCGAGGTCTTGGCAAGAGAAAGTTTACCGGTTTGCCAGGAACGGCAATACCACAATGGACCCATATCCTTTGATAGCACAATAGCACAACAGGGTTGCTCAATTATTTCTTATCTTTCATAAGAAGATTTGGTCTATTAAAGAACTTCCCAAGGGATTTTCGTGAAATACCGATGAGAAAGGCAAGAACTTGATGACGGCGGAAACAGGACAGGGGGAGCGTTGGACTGATGTCGCAGTCTAAAGTGCGACGGTGCTTCCGGCAGGCGCCGTCGCCATCGAGGAGCGAAGGCGAGCGGATGAATTTCTCGGCATCCGGGGGTAACGTAAACGGAGAATGCTGCCGTTATTGGTATCATTCGTCCATGCATCCGGATTACAATGATCGCCGGCGACTCACCCCGCTCGGGAGAGCAGCGATTGAAGTGGTGTTCATTGTCTTTCTCTTCTATTCCAATCTCTTGATGGGAGAGTTTACCGCTACCAATGGACCCGGGAAGACGTTAGCGTTCGCCTTGAACGATATATTTTCGGGCATGAACTTCCTTATCGCGGTAATCTCCGCTCTAATTGGGTATGTTGTGTTTGAATACCTCCGAATGAAGCTATAAAGTTGCGGGCCGTGTCTGCATGAGCACCGAACTGAGGCCCGCGTGTAGGCGAGAGTTCGGTCTCCAATTTCCGTTCCGGAAATGAATATCTTCATTCCCTACTACCGTAGCGCTCAACCAGCATCTTTGCTGCTATCTTTGGCCCATCCCACTGCGCAACGATTCTGACAAATGCGGCCGCTTTTGCTTTTGCCGCGTCATCGTGTAGCAGCCTTTCAATCGCGACTTGAATTTTGGCGGACGGATTCTGCGATTTGGGAACTCGAATCGCGAATCCCAAGCGTTCGAGCGCGGCCAAATTCGCGACCTGCTCCATCTGCATGCCGACACCAACCACAGGTTTACCCGCCAAAGCGGCCGTCATGACCGTGCCAATGCCCCCATGGATGACGCTCAAGTCAGCCATTTTGCTGACTTGAAGTGCCGGGATCCAGTCCGTAACCAGTACGTTGCTCGGGATACGAGTTCCGGGGACCTGCTCTAACTGGAACTTCACGGGAGCAATTACCTGATATGGCTTCCCAGCGAAGCTCTCGATGACCTTGGCGACTATCTCTGGCGTACCTGAGCTTCCCATAGCGAAGTAGATCAGGGGCTTGTCCTTGGGAATTTCCGCAAGTTCGGCGGGCAGCGGGAATTCATCCCGCGGGATCAATGGACCGATGAAATAGTGGTTAGGCGGCAGTTTGATTCCGGTAAACTCCGGAGGCTCTGCCACCAAGGTAATGTCGCCGCACCAGAACTCGAAGATTGAGCCGTAGCCGGCTACTCGGAAATGTCTCGCCGTCCGGTTAATGGTGTTCAGGAATCCGTACCTGATCCAGAAATTAATAAACGCAAAGACAAGCAGGTCGGCGACCGCCTTTACTTCAGCAGGGCGGATGCGGTCGGTCATGCCCGCGCCGTGCTCAAAGAAATCCGGGAGCCAGGTGGACTGCACGACCCACACCAGAGGAACTTTGAGAACACGGCAGGTAACGGGAATCGACGGATACGATCCGGTAACAACCGCGACGGGGTCAAGCCGCTCGAGAACGGCGACTTCGTTGTCGACACGCTGGATCATCTCTGCATCGGTAAAGGCGGGCGTGAACTTTTCACCCCGATCCACCTTGGCGATAAGTTCGATCTTCTCCTGCGTGAGGCGGGGTTCCATGCGCGTCAAGGCAAAGCCGTGCTTCTCGATCAGGAACTCGAAATCGCCCCCGTCTGAGATGAAATGGATGTCGAAGGCCTCGTTCGCGGCTGGATGGCGCTGGACGGCTTTGGCGATCTCGACCATGCGGCTGGTCTCCGCCAGATTGAATGCGCAAGGGGCGAATAGAATTGCTTTCTTCGGCATCATCTTGCTCCTAAACCTAAATTCGGAACAGCCGGCCTATGGTACGCATCTCCGCACCGGAAAGCGCTACTTTAGGAAACGACCGCTGGCATCAGCGCACGAGCCATCGGAACGCCCGCTCCATGAACGACTTTGCATCTTTCTCAACGCACGCGCCGTGAGCGATGACCAGCTTGTCGAAATCCCACGAAAGCAGCTTCGCGAGCGATCGCCGCGCGAGGTCTCGATTCGTGAAGGAAAGCCTGATATCAAGCGGAACACCGCCGTGTGGAGATGCAACGCCCGCCAGTTTGAACAGGAAATTGCGAAGGGGCTTGCCTTCCACAATCGGATGAATCTGGATCAAATCATCCAGGATGACTGTTCGCGACTGCTTATGAAAGAAAATAACTTCCTCGATGAGTCGGTTGCCTTTGAAAGCGAGTTGGTCAAAGTCGTCTGCCCATCCCTGAGGCGGCACGTCTCCCAGAGTGCCGGCGAATCGCAGGTGACCTTTCTTCAATGTAAATGGGGTGGTTCGCGGCGCCCATAGCTGTGCTGCCGGAAACATGATGTGCCAAGCTGCCAGGCGCCAGACGTGCCGCGGCGTCGCCGCAATAAGGTATTTGACCGGTCCCAGTTCCGTGATGCGCTTGAGTGTATCGAACGAAACGGACACAGGAGAATTCACCCACAACGAACCGTCGGAGAGCTTCACGACGGCCATGCGCGTCGTAAACATGACACCCATGTCGCGAACATTGGGACCTTCGACGATCCAAATGTTTTCTCCGAATGTCAAGAGATCGGCCATAGACTTGCCGCTCTCAGAATATCAAACCCTCAATGATTGGCATTCCGAGAAGCGAGGTCATCATGATTCTCTTCAAGCGATTCGTCTTCCTGAAGCGTACGTGAAGCAAGGCTCGCGTAAACTCTACTTATGTCCTCTTCTCCCACCGCTGAGAACCTGACAAAAATGAGTTGGATCACGGCCCTCAGCACGCGTTTGACTGCTCATCTGCAACAGCGCGAGGAGCAGGTATTTCTCCTTCTGTCGCTATTGATTGGAGCGCTCACAGGGCTCGCCGTAGTCGGGTTCATCGTGGTCACGGAGCGGTTGGGTATGCGCCTCTATCCGGTGGGCAGCGCCGCGTGGAGGCGTGTGCTGGTTCCTGTGGCCGGCTCGCTGGCCATGGGCTTTCTGCTGTACCGTTATTTTCCCAACGCACGCGGCAGCGGCGTGCCCCAAACCAAGGCCGCACTCTTTGCTCGGGATGGTTTCATCTCATTGCGCACTGTTCTGGGCAAGTTTTTTTGCACGGCTACCACGCTTGCGAGCGGAATTCCACTGGGACGCGAGGGACCATCTGTCCAGGTGGGCGCGGGAATCGGATCCGTCCTCGGCCGATGGCTCGGATTGCGTCCGGAAAGGGTAAAGGCTCTGATTCCCGTGGGCGCGGCTGCCGCCATAGCCGCGGCATTCAATACGCCGATGGCGGCTGTGCTGTTTTCCCTCGAAGAGGTCATGGGCGACATGCACGCGCCCATCCTGGGCTCGGTCGTGCTCGCCTCTGCCACCTCCTGGGCAGTTTTGCGCCTGCTGCTTGGCAATAACCCGCTGTTTCAAGTGCCGCAATATACTCTTGTGCATCCGCTGGAACTCGCCATTTACGCCCTGTTGGGCATCGCCGGCGGCTTTCTGTCCGTAGCCTTCACCAAACTTTTGTTGGGAATGCGCAAGTTTTTTCTGCATCTTCCCAAGAGGACACGCTGGTGGCATCCCGTCGCGGGCGGTGTGACGGTTGGCCTGATGGGCTGGTTTGTGCCCCAGGTCCTCGGTGTCGGGTATACCTACGTTGGCAGCGCTTTGAATGGAACCATGGCACTCAAGTTGATGTTGCTACTCGTGGTCCTCAAGCTCTTTGGCGTCACTGTAAGCTATGCCTCCGGAAACGCCGGTGGAATCTTCGGCCCGAGTTTATTTCTCGGCGCCATGCTGGGCGGCGCCATCGGCACCGTGGCCCATGGCTTGTTGCCGGGATACACCGCAACCCCCGGCGCTTACGCGCTGGTCGGCATGGGCGCGCTCTTCGCGGGCATCGTGCGCGCTCCCATGACATCGGTGTTGATGATCTTTGAAATGACGCGGGATTACGCAGTCATCGTGCCGCTGATGATTGCCAACCTGACCAGCTTTTTCATTTCTTCCCGATTTCAGAGGCAGCCCATTTACGAGGCTTTGGCTCATCAGGACGGCATTCATTTGCCCAGCCGCAGCACTCGCGACGAGCCCAACCAGCGCACGGTGCTTCAGATCGTGCGGAAGACTCCGGAGATTCTCCCGGCAGAGATGCGTGTCCAGGATGCGATCGAACAAACTCGTGCCAGTAAACTCCGCATCTGGCCCGTCACCGAGAAGGATTGTTTTCTGGGAATGCTGACCAAAGAGACGCTGGGTTGCGCCTTGGTCGATGGGAGAAGAGAACAGCCGCTCAAAGACCTTGTGGAAACCCTGCATGTTCCGCACCTCCATGCGGATCATGCCCTGCATCTGGCTCTCGAACGCATGAGCAAATATCATCTCGATGTCTTGCCGGTCGTCCACCGGGCGGATGTTCACAAACTTCAAGGCATCGTTACGCTGTCTGATGTGTTGAATGCCTATGGCGTCGATTGCCCTGACTCTGAGTAACGGGGCGCGCGTCTACAAGTCAGAACGTCCCGAGTTGAGTGAACAGACGTGCTCGTACTGGCTCCTCAAGGAAGGCCGCGCGCAGAGCCTCGCGGTTGCAGGCAAGCAAATCATCGTCGCACCAACCAAAGTGTGTGCGAAGCCGGTCATACTCTTGCTCCAACGTCACATTCGTAATGGTTCGGGCATCGGTGTTGATTCCAAGCGACACGCCTGACCGGAATAATCGATCGACGGCATGGTCACCGTAGGCTTGGCAAGTGCGTGTTTGCACATTGCTGCTCGGGCAAACCTCAAGATGGATGCGCTCTTGCCGTAAGTGCTCCACCAAAGTCGAATCTTCTATGCTGCGCACGCCGTGACCGATTCGAGAAGGTTGGAAAGCCCGAACCGTCTCCCAAACGCTGTCGGCTCCCCGCGCCTCCCCCGCATGAGCCGTGCGAGAAATTCCATGATCGATCGCGAAACGAAAAGCAGGGATATGGGCGTCGACTGGAAACCCAGCTTCGTCACCGGCAATATCCAGCGCCACCACGCGGCTGCCCTTGAATCGCTCAACAAGCTGTGCGGTATGCAGACTCTCCTTCTGGTTGAAGTGCCTCAGCGTGCAGAGAATCAGCCGCGCTTCAATCCCCGTTTCCCTGATGCAATCGTCTGTCGCGCGATCGACTGCGGCAACCACTGCCTCCGGCGTGAGTCCCTCCTCGATATGCAACAACGGGGCAAAACGAATCTCTGCGTAGATGACTTTATCTCGACGCAGCTGTTCGAACAAATCTTCGGTGACAAGGCGAAGCGCTTCTTCACTCTGCATGAGTTGAAACCCGCGAGGAGCACGCGTGAGAAAATCGGCAAGGCTTGCGCACTGGGGCGGCGCAACGAACTCGGCGTCGAACCGTTGCCGGGTTACCGTTGGGTCAAGTAGTGACACGACCTGGTAACTCAGCGAACAGTCCAAATGCAGGTGCAGCTCGACCTTAGACATATGAGCCATCTTTCAGATCATCTCCCAACACACCATTTCAATGATTCTAGACTCTGTAGTTCAGCCCCCCGTTTCCTTGACGTGCGATGATTGAGATACCGCTAAATTGCGGTCCTATCACCGCTATCCAAGATCGGAAGCGGCGTGGCGTCACATCGAGCGCCTGTGTGCTTGATCGATTAGTATGATGGACACGCCGGGCAGTTCCGGACAACGATGCCGATACCCCAATGAGGATGAAAACTGTGAATCAACGACGGGCATTGTTTGCATTGTGCATGGTCTTGGTTGCGTCTGGATTTGCGCAGCAATCGAAGGATTCGAATGAGAGGCTCGCATCCGATTTCTGGTCGTGGCGCGCACGCTATGGGCAATACACAGGCGACGACGTGACGCGCATGGAGCGTCCTCTGGGAGCGGTTCGCGATTGGTCGGCCGCGAGCGTGGAAAAACAGCGCAAGGAACTGGCGGATTTCGATGAGCGTTGGAAGAAGCTGAATGACTCTACCGCTCCGGTCCACCAACAGGTGGACCATTGGCTAGTCGGGTCGGCGTTGGCCCGTGTGCACTGGGAATTGGATATTCTGAAACGATGGCAGCGAGACCCGAATTTCTATATCGAGCAAACGTTGACGCCGGTGGCAGAGGCATTGACAGTGCCCGGTCCGTACGACGAGAAGCAGGGCCGGGAAATTCTTGCGCGCCTGAACAATATTCCCGCGATCATTGACGAGGCGAAACAAAACCTCGCGTCGCCGCCGGCGCCGTACGCAAAAGCCGCCATCGATTCGCTGGCCAACATTCGGACTGAGCTGGATCAAGTAGTAACTACATTGGCGCCGGAAACGACGATTGGCGCTTCGGAGTGGCGAGCGTCAGCGGAAAGGGCCACCATCTCTCTGGAGGCTTACAGGGCATGGCTGCGGAACGCTATGCCTGCATTGCCTCCGCAGTCGGCGATCGGAAGGGAGAACTATACGTGGTTCCTTCGAAACGTGGCGCTGATGCCATACACGCCGGAAGAACTGGTAGCGCAAGCCGAGCAGGAATGGCGACGCGCAGTGGCCTTCGAAGGGATCGAGACAAACCGGAATCGCAAGGTGCCGTCCCTTGTCATGGCGCCGACTTTGGAGGAGTTTATCGCACGCAACCAGAAGGCGGAGTTGGCGGTGCGTCAATTCTTGGCCGACCGAGAGATTCTTACACTGCCTGCTGGGTTGCAACACTTCACACTTCGGCCGCAGCCGCCGTACCTCGCTGCGCTGGGGGATTTTGTCGAGATGGATGACTTCACGTCGCCCTCACGGCTTGACCAGAATGCGATCCGGTATGTGGCGCCGCCCTCGCCGGCCGCGGGCTATTTCTGGGTTGCGGATGCGAAGGACCCGCGGATACAGATCGACCACGAAGGTACGGTCGGCCATTATGGGCAGCTTTGCGCGTCATGGCAGAACCCGGATCCGGTGCGCCGTCATTTTTACGACTCGGGCGCCAATGAAGGCATTGGATTCTACGCCGAAGAAATGATGCTGCAGTCGGGGTTGTACGATGACAGCCCACACACGCGAGAGATCGTTTACAACCAGATGCGATTACGGGCGCTGCGCGTAATTGTGGATGTGAAGCTCGCTTTGGGAATATCGACGCCGGAGCAGGCTGCGGATTTTCTCGAGCATAATGTGCCGATGGACGCGACAGATGCTCGGACGGAAGTGATTGAGATGGGTGAGTTGCCCGGCCAGAAGATCGCTTACCAAACTGGAAAACTGCAGATCGTCGAAATGCTTGAGGATGCCCGGCTAAAGCAAGGCAACAAGTTCAATCTGCAAAAGTTTCATGACTTCGTGTGGCTGAATGGGAACCTGCCGATCGCATTACAACGGTGGGAGTATCTGGGCATGGACGATGAGGTACGCATGTTGGGCGGGTCCAGGTAAGGCGACCTCATCCTCATCTCGCCCTGCAAGGATGTGCTGGTCACCGCGCATGGGATTCGTGGCAGTAAATGACACGCCAGCCAGCGGGAAGCCGTCGCCAGATCGTGGTTACGACGAGTTTCCCTTCGCTCGGTTTCCCATCCGGCATGGTGCGGTGGGACGCGAGTTGCTGGGTTACAAGGACCGCCTTTGAACTTAGGCTGACGAAGTCCGGCGGAGCCTGCTCGGTATACGTGGCGCCACCTTTGCCTCCGTTCCACCACTTGAGCTGCTGCACATGCAAATTGTCGAAGCCGTGAATTACTTCACCGTCGATGACGAAGATCAGTGAGGCGTCGTGGAGGAAGGGCGCGAGGAAACGATCCGTATCATGCGCGTTGGCCGCAACCATTTGCTCTTGGAGCAGGGGGAGGATTTGCTTTGCCGCGGAAGGCCTGGACTGCGCCTGCGCAACAGTTGCGGCAAACAGGCAGACCGACAGAAGTACACTCGTGTTCCGTTTCATAGCGCCTCCTTAATCTCGGGTATCAGGGGCCGATTAAATGCCCGCTGCGCCCGTCTCTCGGGCGCGTCTGATTCTCGTCACAAGAATGTAAAGCGGATAGGTAAAAGCGATCACCGCCACGGTGAAGAGCGCGTGCTTCAAATCGGCGACGATCGAAGCGACGAGGAAAGCGCCCGTACCGAGACAAATCGCCAGAGTGGTCCATGGGTATCCCCACATTTTGAATGGCCGCGGAAGATCCGGCCGGCTGACTCTCAGCACGAAGAGCGAGAGAAACCCCGACAGATAAACAGCCACAAACAGTATGGCAGCCATGGCCACGAGGGTTTCGAAGCTCCCGCTGAGAACCAGGCCGATCGATGCCGCCGTACAAAGAAGCAACGCCCCGGTGGGAGTGCCGCCGGAATTGATCGACGTGACCCAGCCCGGCATCAGCCCATCGCGCGCCATTGCGAATAGAATCCGTGGCGTGATCATGAGGCTTGCATTGATGGTGCTGATTGCGGCGATCAGCGAAATAACCAGTATGACCACCCTGCCGCGACCACCGAAGATCAACGTCGCGGCATCCGCGGCCGGCATCTGAGAAGCAGCCAACTTGTCGATGGGAAGCGCGTGCAGCAGCGCCGCATTCACCAGGAGAAAAATCGCCCCACAGGCCAGCACGCCAATGATGGACGAGCGGGGCAGGTTTCTGGCCGGGTCCTCATCCTCCTCCGTGAAATAGATCGCTCCATACCATCCGTCGTAGCTGACAATAATCGGTTGCAAGGCCAGGACAATCGCGATCAGCAGGCCCAAGGGCGGCAATCGCAGCAGGCTCTGCGATGCAGCGGCGGTGCTCGGAACCGCTGTTGGGGAAGCCAGGAAACACACCGCGACAAATGCCACCAATGCCAGAGCTTTTGTCAGGCTTGTAATCTCCTGCATGCGGCTGCCTGTTCGCAGGCCCAGCCAGTTCAGAAGCATCAAAGCGATTAAACAGGCAACCGCCGTCGCCTTTGTGTGTCCCCACAACCCCGGTAGGAGGTCGGCTGCAAATTCGCCAAATGCGGCCGCCAGATAGGCGATGGCCGCCGATTGCACCATCCAATCGCAGCATCCGACGAGGAATCCTCCATACTCCCCAAACGCCCGCCGGGCATAGACAAACCATCCACCCGCCTGTGGCAGCATGGTTCCGAGTTCCGCAACGGACTGCGTGCAGAAAAACGCGAAAACCCCGCCTGCGCTCCAGGCCGCAAAAACGAACCACGGGTTCCTCAGGTGAGCAGCAACTTCCCCGGGCGTCAGCAGGATGCCCGAACCGATGGTGTTGCCGACAATGACGGCGACTCCGAAGCCCACGCCGAGAATCCGCAGAAGATGCCCCTTCGAGCGGGTGCCGGGACGTTCAATCTCTGCTACGGGCGCGTGCATTCTGTCTCTTTGGAATGGTTGGTTGGTCACAGGGAGAACTGATGATAACCTCCTGGCCACACTGCGTCAATTGACAAGGCGCAAATGTCTACGTAATCGCGGGCGCCACCCACCCGCATGTCAAGGCTCGCGAAGGTGATCGATACCGCGATCAGCTACAGGCTTTGGCCAAGGAACTTGGAGTTGAGCATGAAGTGATCTTCCACAACCGTTTTGTCAGCCCGCAAGAAATGTCTTCGCTGGCTGGTTCGGCCGATATCTACATTACGCCCTACCGCTACGAGGCACAGGCTGTATCGGGAACCCTTGCGTATACCCTGGGCGCAGGCAAGGTGATCGTTTCGACTCCTTATTGGCACGCCGCCGAACTGCTAAGCGAGGGACGCGGAGCACTGGTTCCTTTTGAGAACCCGAATGCTTCAGCATCGGCAACAATTGAGCTTTTGAAAAACGATGTGGCGCGTCAAACGATGCGGCAACGCGCTTACAAATACGGGCGTCAGATGGTCTGGAACCGTGTGGCGCAGTCCTACATGCGCACCTTCTACGCTGCCCGAGCCAATCGCATGCGATCCGCTCATTTGAGATCCCACTCCCATGCAGTCGAGAGGGAAGTAGTAAGCCAGCTTTTGAGCGCCTGATGTCCCAGCTCAAACAAATGCTGGTGAAATGCTCCAGGACGAGTCTGCAGCATTAAGCACAGCGAGCAATACTGACCAGCCATTGATGGGAACAGACCGCATCCTAATAAAAGGAGAGATCGACAATGCCGGAACAATTTGAGAATCAAGAAGCGACAAAGCTCGAAGACGAGACCGTCTCGGACCCAACCGCACAAAAGAGGATCGACCGCGTCGCGGAAGAGGCTGCCGAGAAAGCCTCAAACACTGTCAAGAGTTACGAGAAGGGCCACAAGATCTTCTCAAAGTGAGAAGCAAATTTGCTTGCTCTCGCCCGCTGGCAGTCTGCGAAATCATCGCCACGATTCGTGTTCATGGTGTCACCTGATGAAGCAATTCGGCTTGCCGGCGTTCAGACGTGAGCAGTCCTTCAATCGTCCAACGCGGACCTATGAACGGGAGAGACGGCTGGTCGATCTCGCCTTATCCCCAAACCGGTAAAGGAGAATCTATGCACCACGGTAAGGTACTTGCCTTTTCAGTCCTCGCAACAGCCCTTCTATGCTGTGCACCCATGGGGCGGGCGCAGATTGCTGTCAATATCGGAGTAGCTCCTGTGTGCCCCTATGGGTACTTCGACTACGAACCGTACGACTGCGCTCCATATGGATACTACGGCCCCGATTGGTTTGTCGGCGGAGTATTCTTCGGAGCAGGTCCCTGGTTTCACGGTCCACGCGGCTTTTATGGCCACGTTGACAACCGCTTTGACCCCCATCACGGATACAGTGGACCGCTGCCAGGCCGTGGAGAGGAGCAATTCAACCACTTTCACGGCAACGAGGCTCGCGATGGACAAGGCCACACCGGCAACGCCGGCCATGATGCGGGGGGTGAACACGCGCTCCCCGGATATAGGGGAGGAGGCCATGGCGGTGGCCACGGGCGCCGCTAGAACACAATCCTAATAATTGACGAGATATGAGATAAGGCGTGATGGATGCATTGTCCAAAGCGCCTTATCGTGCTCGTTCCGGCGGTGCGGTTGCGGAGGAGTCGACTCTCAGCTCGATCTTTGCAGTCAGGCTGCGCACACCGAGCAGAGTTACGACCGGGGACCAACCAATCTTTTCAAAGTAGAATGACACCCCGACGCATATCACTGTGCATTTCCCTGGGACAGGAGGACCTTCCAAGGGAAGCAACAACGATTTGGCTTCCTGCATTTTGCTGTGACCGGCACCTGAACACCAGGCCGAATGGCCGGATTGGGAGTTGTCCAGGCTTCATTGCAGCAATATCCCAGTAGACGGATCAAGAACTGGAGCACATCTCAAATGGAATCGAAAACAGATAAGCCCGAGCCCGAAAACGATAAGGATGCCCTGAAGACGCTGGCCATGCCTGAGTTGATGAAGAAGCTTGGTGCATCGGCAGACGGACTCACGCAGGCGGAGGCCGTGAAGCGCCAGGCGCAGTATGGGCCGAACCAGATCGAGGAAAAGAAGACCAACGAATACCTGAAGTTTCTTTCCTACTTCTGGGGCCCCATTCCATGGATGATTGAAGCTGCCGTGATCCTCTCCGGCCTTGTCCGTCACTGGCTCGATTTCTTCGTGATTCTTCTGCTGCTGTGCTCCAACGCTCTGGTCGGATTCTGGGAAGAACACCAGGCGGGAAATGCCATTGCCGCCCTCAAGGCCCGTTTAGCAATCAAAGCCAAGGTCAAGCGGGATGGCAAGTGGCAAGATCCCAAGGCGAGCGAGGTGGTTCCCGGCGATGTCATTCGTCTCCGTCTGGGAGACATCGTTCCCGCGGATGCGCGACTGCTTGACGGAGATTCCATCGAGGTAGACCAGTCCGCGCTGACCGGCGAGTCGCTGCCAGTCTCCGCCAAGCCCGGCGGCGCGGTTTACTCGGGCTCCATCGTTCGCCAGGGTGAGATTGACGCCATCGTCTATGCCACTGGCTCGAACACTTACTTCGGCAAGACCGCGCAGCTCGTCGAGCAGGCTCATACCGTCAGCCACTTCCAAAAGGCTGTGATGAAGATCGGCGACTACTTGATCATCCTGGCAGTCGCGCTGGTCGCCTTGATTCTCGTCTTCGCCCTCTTCCGCGGAGACAAGGTTCTCACCACGCTGGAATTCTGCCTGGTACTTCTGGTAGCCGCCATCCCCGTCGCCATGCCGACCGTACTGTCGGTGACCATGGCTGTAGGAGCACGCCTGCTGGCAAAGAAGGAAGCGATTGTAACCCGCCTGTCGGCCATTGAGGAACTGGCCGGCGTTGACGTTCTGTGCTCCGACAAGACCGGCACACTTACGCAAAACAAACTCACCCTGGGCGATCCCTTCTGCATTGACGGAATTGCTGCAGC
>Ga0326727_10002004_pt1 | contig 72149 bp, 60 predicted proteins | sample MB2enrmetagenome_FD_207643 | JGI IMG/M metagenome (GOLD analysis project Ga0326727, IMG submission 207643) | Lab enriched peat soil microbial communities from McLean, Ithaca, NY, United States - MB29MY | ecosystem: Environmental > Terrestrial > Soil > Wetlands > Peat | place: USA: New York... | reverse complement strand
CACCAGATACTTCAGCACGTCCTGATCACCCGTGTCCGGTGCGGGAGCCGGGTGGGGATCAGGCGGGGAGGCCAGGGCGTGGACGGCCAGACCGGCCAGCAACACACCGGCCACCAGCGCGGCAACGGTTTTCTTGCTCATGGCGCGACTCCCAAGTGTCTATCGGTTGTGAAATTCTCTTTGTGAGCGTCGCTCAGGTCGGGCTGCGGAGACGGGCGCCCCCGTGGTCCCTGTAGCCCCCGCTGTGGGGAGTTTAAGCCGCGAAGTTGCCTAGTAAACAGAAATTATTGATGATTTTAATATAATTCCCTTGGAGCTTGTCAAGACCGCTTAACCATTTGCAGGCGAAACGATTCCAATCGTGTGACATCGGTTCCCGGAGGTTGCCGTATGCGAGAGTGTGCCTTTTCCGCTTAAGCACAGCCAGCGAGGATTTTTCGGCAGGCTGTTAACACCTACGAAGACCACCTGGCTATGATGGCGGCATACGTGCCGTCGGCTTTCATGTCTTCAAAGGCCTTGCGCCACTTCTGGACTACTTCCGCCGGTGTTGTTTTAGAAAATGCCATGTACATCACGGCTGCTTCCACGGTGAAAACCGGGGTCAATTCAGAGGGGTCGACACCCTCCTTCTTGGCCAAAGCCCGATATTCGGCCATGTTGGTAAGCCACAGATCGTCGCGACCGGTGAGCATCTTTTTGAGTACGGTTTCCGGATCGTCGGTGCTGTCGATGTTGGTGAAGCCTTGCTCTTTAAGAAAAAACTCACGCGAATCATTTCGATAGCAGCCCACCGAACCGACCTTCTTGGCGTCATCAAGGCTGGCCACGTGAAGTTGGGATCCCTTTTTGGCCAGGAACACCCTTTCTTTGGTGCCGAGGGGGCCTACCCACTGGAACAGTTTCTCACGGGCCTCAGTGCGGGTGGTGGAAAAAAGCATCACGTTGGGTTCAATCTGCAAAAGTTTGTAGGCCCTGGCCCACGGCATGACCTCGATAGGCGTGATGTCGCCGATACGTTTTTGCACCTCTCGGACGATATCTACAGATTGCCCGGTGAGTTTTCCCGTTTCAGTGCCATCTTCTGTGTAGTTTAGCGGGTAGGAAATCTCTGTAATAATACGAAGATCCGCAGCGAAGGCCCAGACAGAGGAAAACAACAACGCCAGTAGTGGGATAACAATGCGTTTCATTAGGCGTCCCCAAGGTTGCCTGTTGGATTTGTGGTTCAGGATTGAACACATTCGCCTCATGAGCACGAAGGACTTCGCAAGTATTGTTTAACCCATTTCCAGGCAACGGGCTACAAGGGAAATGAATGAGAGTATTTCTCCTGAGTGGCCAGTAAGGGGGATCCGCGCCGAAAACTAAGCCTGAAGAACAAGAACCCCATTTAGATTCACGGACCAAGTACGGCCCCGTCTGTTGACACCATAAATCAAAGCGATCATAAAACTTTTTGATGCCGAATAAGGCGACGGCTTGCGTCTTGGCAACGCGGAAAGGTCCTAATCAGCCGGGAGTATTATCAAACCTGAAGCTACGTTACGCCAGAGGGCCGGTCGCTGACGAGGGTCGCCTTGAGCGGCATGAACCGGCCTCCCGGTTTGAGGTGTTGGGCATGAAATCTCCGCGACACATGGGGACAAGCGCGAAATGAAGGAATCTGTCACCGGCGATCCCTGCAGGCCACGGTTGCAACGTTCCATAGCCAGAACCGTCGCCGTCAATCTGATTCTTATAACAACCCTCCTCATTGGCGTGTTCACCGTTGTTAACTATGTCCGGGAACGAACCGCCAAAATGCAGGCGCTTCAGGGACGCCTTACCGCGGTAACAAAATTCCTGGCCTCCAGTCTGGCTCCGGCCCTTTGGGATTTGAACGAGAAAGAAATCATCCAAACCATAAAAAGCGAAATGGGGGATAAGGAAGTCTACGGCGTTACGGTGGATGATATCGCCACCCGAACAAACATCTCCCTTTCCAGGGGCAGGGATTGGAATATCATCGCTGAACCGCCCTCGACAGCGGCCGGTAAAAGCTTCATGAGCATGCAGGAACCCATCTTGCATTTGAACAAACAAATCGGTTCCGTTCATGTCTTTATCTCGCCCCAGTTCGTGCAGATCTCTCTCAACCAATTCCTCCTGAACATCTGCATGGGTTCGCTGGTCCTGATAGTTTGCCAAAGCAGCATTCTCTATTTCAGTTTACGCCGTACCATTCTCTTGCCTCTCGCGTTGATAAGCGACTATGCCCGGCAGGTTTGTTCCAGGAATTACGTCAACGTCATAACGCCGCACACGAAGTTTACCGGAGAATTGCAGGTTCTGAAGCATTCCATAGAAGAGATGGTGGGTGTCCTTCTCGCCTCGGAAGCGAAATATCGGACCATTTTTGAAAACGCAGTGGAAGGTTTTTTCCAAACGACGTTGGAAGGGGTGCTTCTGAGCGCTAACCCTGCCCTTGCCGCCTTCTTGGGCTATGATTCTCCGGAAGAGCTGATGCGCGAAGGGGCGGACATCGGCGCGGTCTATGTTCGGCCTGACGACAGAGCCCGGCTTATCGCCGAACTGGCAAAGGAAGAGAGGGTTCTCGGCTTTGAAACGCAGATACTGAAAAAAGACAAATCAACGTGCTGGGTTGCGATTTCTTGCAGAATGGTTCGGGATCAGGCGGGAAACGCCCAATACATGGAAGGCGCCTTGCTGGACGTTTCAATGCGCAAAACGGCTGAGGAGAGACTCAAACAAGCCTATATGGAAATGGAATCTGAGGTGACCGAACGCACGGCGGAACTGAAAGAAACAGTCGCAAAGCTTGAAGCCGAAGTGGCGATGCGCAAACAGACCGAAACGGATATGGCGCGGGCTCTGGAAGCCGCCGAAACCGCGACCAGGGCCAAGAGCGATTTCCTGGCCAACATGTCCCACGAATTCCGCACGCCACTCAACTCCATCATCGGCTTCGCCGAGATGCTTGAAGACTCCTTGTACGGTCCGCTCAACCCCAAGCAGGCCGAATACGTCGGCCGCGTCCTGAAAACCTCCCGGCACTTGCTGCGTCTGATAAACGACATCCTGGACCTGTCCAAGGTCGAGGCCGGGAAGATGACCCTTGAAACCGCCTCCCTGGGGATCAACGCGATCATCGACGATGTGATCCTGTTGCAGCTGGAGGCTTCGGCCAAGCATGGCGTTGAGCTTTCGGCCGATGTCGGGGCCACGGCAGGCCTAACAATCGAAGCCGACGAGCGAAAGCTCAAGCAGGTTCTTTTCAACCTGATCAGCAACGCCATCAAATTCACTCCTGAAGGCGGCAAGGTGACCGTTTCGACTGCAGCGCCGATACCTGGGTCCGAAGAGATGCTGACCATCGCCGTGACCGACACCGGCAAGGGAATCGCCAAGGAGGACCTTGGTCGACTTTTCAAGGAATTCACACAGTTGGAGTCCCCATACACCAAAAAATTCGGGGGTACAGGGTTGGGACTGGCCCTGACCCGCAAACTGGTCTTGCTCCACGGCGGAGAAATCGGCGTGGAGAGTGAACCCGGCCAGGGGAGCCGGTTCTTTTTCACCCTGCCCCTGAGCCAGCCTCATAATCAAAACAACACCGCGCCTGCCGCGTCAGGAGGAAGGCATGGCGAAGATATCGATCGTGGATGACAACGCGGACAACAGGCTTTTGTTGCACGACATCCGGGCGCCTTACGGGCACTTCGACCGGGAATCGCCCGTGCTTGTGGAACAGCATCCAGCAAGGGGGATATGACAACGCGCCCTGCCTGCATCCCGTGTGGCAATGCCTACTCTTTATTCTGGTGCACAAACAGAGGGCAGACCAGCCCGCCCTTTCCAAGGAATGCTCAGTGAACGGCAAACAAGCTATAGAATCATCGCCAACACTTTGGGGTATTCTCAGATATAGATATGCCTCTTTTGGAATTGCTTTTGCGTGGTCACTGTTGACGCTGTGCTTGCTCGTGACGGTCGTTTTGTGGAAATACTCAGATAACGAATCAATAAACAGAGCACGGCAGAGTTTCGAATTTCGTACGTCTGAAATTTGTTCAGCTCTCAATGATCGAGTTGTTGCTTACGAACTTGCTTTGCGTGGTGGGGTGGCACTGCTTTCTTCAGTGGACAATATAAGCAGATCACAGTGGCATTGTTATGTCGGCGCGCTCAATCTCCAGCAGGACTACCCGGGGATTCAAGGGATGGGGTATTCGCCGGTAGTAACATCGGCCAACAAAGAACAGCATATAGAGACTCTTCGGGGGGAGGGTTTTCCTGAATATGTCATTCGTCCGCCTGGCGAACGTCCTGTTTACACACCGGTTATTTATTTGGAACCTGCTGACGCACGCAACCGGCTCGCCATCGGTTATGACACGTACAGCGATCCGGTTCGCCGAGAGGCAATTGAACGCGCCCGTGATACAGGCAAGCCATCCATCACCGCAAAAATAAAGTTGGTTCAAGAAAACACAAAAGATGTCCAGGTCGGGTTTATCATGTTTTTGCCGCTCTATGCACCGGGGTCACCAGTGTATACAGTAGAGGAGAAGCGATTGGCAGTGACTGGGTATGTTAATGCTCCATTCCGTATGAATGACTTTATGCGTGGGTTCATAGGAAAAGACATCCACGATTTGAAGCTGGAACTCTTTGATGATGTAAACATGACTGATAATGCACTTATGTACAAGAATGAAGATCTGGAACCTGCACCAAGTTCTGGACAGCAACCATTGTTCACTTCTGTTCGCCAAATGGTAATTTTTGGAAATAATTGGACTGTACGTTTTCAATCACTCCCTGCTTTTGAATCTACTATTGACCAACGTGTCCCACATCTGATTCTGGTCTCTGGCCTGTGCGTAAGCCTGCTGCTGTTTCTCGTGGCATTCATTCAGGCCATCGCAATGGTTCAGTCGAACAAAATTACAGCCGCATTGCGGGAGAGCGAGGAGCGGTATCGCAGTATGGCAGCGCAGGCGGAGATTGCCAACGCCGCCAAAAGCGATTTTCTGGCCAACATGTCCCACGAATTTCGCACGCCACTCAATTCGATCATCGGCTTCGCCGAGATGCTTGAAGATTCCTTGTACGGTCCGCTCAACCTCAAGCAGGCCGAATACGTCGGCCGCGTCCTGAAAACCTCCCGGCACCTGTTGCGCCTGGTCAACGACATCCTGGACCTGTCCAAGGTCGAGGCCGGGAAGATGACCCTTGAAACCGCCTCCCTGGGGATCAACGAGATCATCGACGACGTGATCCTGTTGCAGCTTGAGGCTTCGGCCAAGCATGGCCTTGAGCTTTCGGCCGATGTCGGGGCCACGGCAGGCCTGAGACTCGAAGCCGACGAGCGAAAGCTCAAGCAGGTTCTCTTCAACCTGATCAGCAACGCCATCAAATTCACTCCTGAAGGCGGCAAGGTGACTGTTTCGACTGCAGCGCCGGTACCTGGGGCAGAAGAGATGCTGACCGTCGCCGTGACCGACACCGGCAAGGGAATCGCCAAGGAGGATCTTGGCCGGCTTTTCAAGGAATTCTCACAGTTGGAATCCCCGTACACCAAAAATTACGAGGGCACAGGGCTGGGACTGGCCCTGACCCGCAAACTGGTCTTGCTCCACGGCGGAGAAATCGGCGTGGAGAGTGAACCCGGCCAGGGGAGCCGGTTCTTTTTCACCCTGCCTCTGAGCCAGCCTCATAATCAAAACAACACCGCGCCTGCAGCGGCAGGAGGAAGACATGGCGAAGATATTGATCGTGGATGACAACGAGGACAACAGGCTTCTGTTGCACGACATCCTGGCGCTTCACGGGCACCAGATCCTGGAAGCCGAGAACGGTGCGGATGGGATATCGCTGGCCGGCCGGGAGCAACCGGATCTCATCCTCATGGATATCCAAATGCCGGTGATGAACGGCATGGAGGCGGGCGCGCTTCTTAAAAAGGGCGCGGCCACCCGTGACATCAAGCTCATCGCCATCACCTCCTTCGCCATGGCCGGAGATCGCGAGCGCCTTCTGGCGGCGGGATTCAACGACTACATATCCAAGCCTATCAACACCCGGGAATTGCCCGCGCTTGTGAAGAGGCATTTAGCCTAGGGAGTATGACTATGCGAGCCGCACGCATCTTGTGCGTCGACGATGAAAAGTCCGATCCGGCTCTACGCGAAGCCTTGCAGGCTCCTTGCGGATACGAGGTTCTCCAGGCCGGAGACGGCAGGACGGCTCTGGAGATGCTTACGCACCAGAAGGCGGATCTGGAGCTTCTGGACGCCATGATGCCCGGCTTGGATGGCTACCAGGTGTGCAAAGATGTCATGGCCGCCTCCCGTTTCGATGAAGTCTTTGCGCGCTTGAGTGGCGATAGTCCGAGCGGGTCGCCCGAGGCGACACGGACATGACAACCAGCCCGCAAGCCTCTGACAACGGCTTCTTCCACGATCTCCTGGATCATGCCCCTGAAGGTGTCTGCGTTTTGGAAAACCGGTCCATCGTTTACGTCAATTCCTGTTACGCGAACTTGCTCGGATACGACCCAGGGGAGCTGGTCGGCCTTGATTATCTCCTCACGGTGGCCCCCGAGGACCACGGCGCAGCCGCGCGTCGGTATCTGGATCGTGGGGAAGGCGGAGATGTTCCTCATTTTACGGATATGCTCCTGCTGCACCGTGACGGCCACAGGGTTCACGTCAACCTGAGCAGCAGCCGTTTCGAGACGGGTGGGCGGGTCTATAATGCCAGCCTCGTCCGCAAGCTCGCCCATCGGGGAGGCACAGGGCCGGCCCTGGAAAATGCCGCCAAGCAACTGGGACGTCAGATGCTGTACAATCCGGCCGTGTTCTACATACGCCAGCCGCGCCCTCCCTTCGGATTCACCTTCATCAGCGACAACGTGAAGTCCAAGTTCGGTTTCTCCCCGCGCGAACTCATGGTTTCCCCCTCCTCCTTGGCGCAATACATCCATCCGGATGACGCGGCCACGGCCACGCTTGGCCTTAAGAACATACGGAAGAATGGCACCCGGACATGCGAATACCGCGTCCGCCGTGAAGACGGATCCTATCGCTGGGTGCACGATGAGATGCAACTGGTCCGGGACGAGTCCGGGAAAAAGCAAGAAATCCAGGGTGTCATCCTGGACATCTCGGATCATAAATCCCTGGAGGAGCAGCTGTCAGTTTGTGCCCTCGAAGCCGAGGCGTCCGTGCGTGCCAAGAGCGATTTTTTAGCAAGCATGAACCACGAACTCACTACGCCACTCAACTTCATCATCGGATTTTCCGAGGTGCTTCTGGACGAAGCCGCCGGAACGCTCAGCGACCGGCAGCGAAATTACCTCACACGTATTCTCAGCGGCGGCCATCGGCTCAACGCCCTGCTCAACGACATCCTGGATCTGAGTCGGATTGATGCGGGTAGGACTGTGGTATCTCCAACCCCGATCATTATGGACGATTTCCTGAAAAAATGCTTGGTCTTGCACAAAGAGAAGGCCTTCAAACACTCCATAAACCTGGGTGTCGATCTCTCGATGGTGCAAGAATTGAGCATAAACACCGACCAGGCGATCCTCAAGCAAATTGTATTCAATCTGCTCGATAACGCTGTAAAGTTCACTCCGGACGGCGGCAAGGTAACGCTTACGGCAAGGCTGGATGAACAATCCAAAGATTGCGTGACCATAACGGTCATAGACACTGGCATTGGAATAGATCCAGGTGACTTTCCTAAACTGTTCAAGGAGTTTACCCATCTGGAATCCCAGTTTACAAAAAAATATACAGGCACGGGTCTGGGCCTGGCTTTGGTCAAACGTTTAACCAAACTCCTTGGCGGAAACGCCAGGGCCGAAAGCCGCCCGGGCGAAGGGAGCCGGTTCAGCATCACCATCCCGCTTTATTACAAATCGACCTGAGCAAAGGGGTCGAAACCTTCCCTGGTAGAACTGGAAACACGCCATGCTCGGGGATGTTTGAACACCGGACGCGGTAGCCGTTAGGCAGAAGGAAATGAGAGAGAGTTGCCCGGTGCGTTTCATCGCTCAACTTGACCAAGCAGACGAGGCTGCAGGCAACCGGGGCCTGTCCTTGTCGGCGTCGGTTTCGGTTGTTGAAAGTTTTCCAGTGGTCAACCTGTTGGGCTGAGGCCGACAGTTCGAGGCGGCGAGGGCATCGCGGCAGGCTCAAATATTCACCGGTTCGCTTGTCTGAGTGACAGCTCACTTCAGCTTGAAACAGTCTGGGGTTGGTCAGATTTCCGATTAAGCAAGCAAGCCTTGCATTTTTACTCTTAATGTCGGGCAAGCTCATTGTTTTGCCGGTAAAAAGTGCTTATATTGGATTCGCGGTCAAGCCCATCTGAAAAGGACAAGGGCTGTCGGGTTAACACGGCGGAGAGCAAGGCAAACGGATGATATTGTGAAAATCGACGTCGCAATCAACGTTCTTGGCAAGCCCTACCAAACAACGCTGACACTTCTGTCGTTGCTGAAGCATAGCGGCGGACATATTGATAAGATATACTTAAATGAAGAGGCGGCAAATTCACGGCAGCAACTTGAAGGGCTGCGGTATTTGAAGGAGAAGCTCCGTTCCAAGCTTGTGATTTTTAGGCCCAAATATTGCCATTGGATACGATCGGTATCACGAGAAAAAGTGATCGAAGACGATGTCAGGCTTTCTGTGCGGTATCAGTATGCCTGGGAGAAGTCGGATAAAGATTTCTTGCTTATTATACACAATGATTGCCATTTCCACGCCGACGTTGTGAAGCGGATGCTGGCTGAAATAGGCGACAATATAGCTATCGGCGATGTCGGGGCGTGTCTCGGTTGCCCTGCATATTATGCCGACAAGTGTGGCAAGGGGAGATATCTCAATTATAGGCCGACATACGAAGAGCTTTTTAAGCTCTATGAAAACAACGACTACAGTGGACCTAATTACACGTCGCCACTCCATAAAACCAATTTTAATGAGAAATATCGCAATGAACCGTGGCCGTTGCCTGCTTGTCGTGTCAACGAATGGTGCTGTTTGATAAACATAAATCAGGCGCGGAAACTGACGCTTCCGTTTGGACCTGCAGTTCCCTTTGGGGCGATAACTGATTTGGCAGAGTATGGTCTTGATACAGGGGCTGAATGGTTCCATGACGTGAATAGGCTTGGATGCCATGCGGTGCATTTTCCCGTGCATGAATATGTGGAGCACGGGGCAGGGCACCAGTCGATGCTTGATAAGAGTGAATACTTAAAAAACGAGCTTCATGCTAAGCAAATATTGGAAGAGAGATTCAAGGTAATTATTTAAGACTTGTTGCAATGAAGAACTTTTTTATGTCGATTGCATTCCGAAAGGAGCAAGAAATCGTATGACGAGCGCCGTGAGGCACCCGTTGATCCAGGCGGCCTGATCAATTGCCCAGGGACAGGAATTTTCACGAGGTCGAGGACGCGTCCTTTGCGGCCTCTGCCAGTTTCGACTTCCCGGGTCTTCTCCGGGTCTTCCCTTGCCTCGCCCCCGAGGGAGAGGGGTCAGGGAAGACCCTCCTCTCGATCGTCCTGTTGCAACATGGCTCCAGTGGCTCGAACCCCACTCATCACCCGAATCGAATGTCACCGCGCCGCATGCGCGACGCGAGCGTGACGTTTACCGGGACGCATGAACCATGCAGGGAGGACGGCCACCACAAAAACGATGGTGGTAAAGAGGAAACTCTCCCGGAAGCCCATCATTCTGGCCTGGGCGGCAATGGACTCGGAGAGGAAGTGGTAGGCCGCGTCGGTGCGCAGGGCCTGGGCCACGTTGTCCACGATGCCCGCCTTGGAGAGGCTTAGTGCCACCACATCAAGCATGTCCGAGGAGGCGTGGGTGCCGGTCTGTAGGGCATTGAAGGCTTGGCCGTAGAGGGTTGTCTGCCGCTCCAGGTAGACCGAGAGTAGGCTCACGCCCACCGCACCGCCGAGCTGGCGCATGAAGTTGATGTTCCCGGCTCCCTGGCCCATCTCCTCTGGATTAAGCACCCTGAGCGCCCCGCTGTTGAGCGAGGGCGTTACGAAGCCCAGACCGACGCGTCCTAGCGCCACCCAAACCGTGAAATCCCAGAAGTCCGTGGATGTCCCAGCTTCAGTCATGAGCGCGCAGGACCAGCCGAACAGGGCGAGTCCCAGGATGATAAGCGTGTAGGGCGGGACGCGGTCCGCTATGCGACCGGCAAGGGGGGAGACCGCCCCCAGGGCCAGGCCCGCAGGCATGAGGAGGAGCCCCGCCTCCGTCGGCGAGTAGCCCTGCACGGTCTGTACGAATAACGGGATGAGGTAGGTGGAGCCGAAAAGCCCCATGCCCAGGATGAACGCTACGATGGACGCTGCCAGGAACTTGGGGTTCCCGTAGACCCCAAGGGCCAGCAGCGGGGCCTCGCAAGTGCGCTCGCGCAACAGGAACGACGCGGCGGAAGCGACGCTCAGGCAGAACGCCCCGACCACGAAGGCCGAATCCCAGCCTTGGCGCTGGCCGTTGGACAGGCCAGCGAGGAGTGAGGCAACTGCCACGCAGAGCAACACGAAACCGGGCAGATCGAAGTGGGCGGGCAGCCGTTTCTCGTGTCCGGGCAGAAAGGTCGCGCCGAGGCCCGCGCCCGCCGCGCACAGAGGGACGCCCAGGAAGAAGATGTATCTCCAGGAGTAGTTGTCGATGAGCATGCCGCCCACTGTGGGGCCAAGGGCCGGGGCCACCACGATGCCCAGCGTGTAGATCCCCATGGCCATGCCGCGCTTGGACGGGTCGAAGACCGAGAGGATGACCACCATGGACACGGGCTGGACCAGGCCAGCCGCCGCCCCCTGGATCACCCGGGAGAGGATCAGGACCTCTTCCCCAGAACTCACCCCGCCGAGTATCGACCCCACGGTGAAGGCGGCTAGTGCGGCCATGTAGGTCCGTTTCGGGCCGAACGAGGCCAGCGACCAGGCAGTAAGGAGCATGCTCGCGGTCATGGCAGCCAGGAAGGCCGTGGACAGCCACTGTACCTGATCCTGGCCCATGCCAAACTCTCCCATGATGTCGGGCATGGCCACGTTGATCATGGTTGAGGACAAGACCGTGGCGATGCAGCCCATCATCACCGAGGCGGTGGCGTACCACTTGTACGCCGGTCCATACTCTTCGGCAAACGACTCAACCGTGCGAAGCATCGATGTCCACCTCAACCATCATGCCTGGGCGCAGCGGATTGTCGTCGGGTTGTTCCACCGCGATGCGCACGGGCACGCGCTGAGTGATCTTGGTGAAATTGCCGGACGGGTTGGGGCTCGGGAGCAAGGCGAACTGGTTGGTGGCAGCGTTGCCTATGCGTTCCACCTTGCCGGAAAACCGGCGGCCTGGATAGGCGTCCACGCTCACGTCCACGGGCTGCCCCGGACGCAGGCCGGCCACCTTCGTCTCCTTGAGGTGAACCTCGATCCATACTGCCTTTGGGTCATGAACCAGAAGAAGCCTCTGGCCCGGGATGACGTACTCGCCTGGCTCTACAAACTTCTGATCCACCACGCCATTGACCGGGCTTTTCACCACTCGGTCAGTGAACTCCACTTCCTTCTGGCCAGTCTGGAAGTGCACCTGGGCCATGTCGTGCGCGAGTTGTTCGAGTTGCTTCTCCAGGACCGTCACGTCGCCGCGCTTGGCCTGGGCGTCGGCCAGGTTGGCCGACGCCTCGGACACCTGGGCCTTGGCTTGGCGCAGCTTCTCCTCGCTCTGCTGGGCGGTGGTACGGGTTATGTCCCAGGCCTGGCGAGAGATAATCTCTTTCACCACCAGAGGCTGGTTGCGCTTGAGGTCAAGCGAGGTCCGCTCCGCTTCTGCGGCCGCAGAGCCAAGGTTCGCCTGCGCGGACTCGTAGCGGGCCTTGGCCGCAGCCACGGCGTTCTCCGTGCTGTCCCTCGTGACTGCCAGCTGCGCATGGACCCGCTCGGCCTGGAGGCGTAAGGAGTCCTCCTTGGCCTTGAGCTCCTGGACCTGGAGTACGGCCTCGCGCTGATCAATGCGCACGAGTTCCTCGCCCTGGGAAACCACGTCGCCATCGGTGACTCTCCGTTCGGATACCCAGCCGTCTACCCGACTGCTGATGGTGACCATGTCCGCCAGGACCGTGGCGTCGTTTTCCGTGACGTGGTCCCAGTGGGTGTAAACCCAGCATCCGACGACCAAGACGAGGGCTAGGCACGCTCCAGCCAGAATCAGCTTCCGGATGCTCGGCGTGAGATGCAGCCTGGTCCTTGGAAAAAATGATGCGGATGTAGCGTGTGACACCATAACCTTCTCCCCTTCGCGACTTATCATAAAAAAAACGCCAAACTGCGCGGTCCGCGCAGCCTCAGGCCGTTTCCCGGCCAAGCGCTCCCAAATTGAGAAGAAGAGTGGCTATGACCCTGGCGCAGACGACGACATCCTTCTCAGGAATACCGGCCCAGATCTCCTCTCGAAACTCCTCGGCGGTGCGGCTTATTTTTTTCACGATGTCTCCTGCTTCGCGGGTCAGGTACACGTCCTTTGTGCGCCGATCGGCGGGCTGGTCGCGCCGTTCTATGAGTCCCATGTTCTCCAGGCCGTCCAACACCCGAACTACCGTGGGCCCTTCCACGCCGATGCGCTCGGAGATCTCTCTTTGCGGCATCACCCCGCCGTTTTTGGACAGGAGCATGAGGATCAGCCATTTGGCCTGGGTGAGGCCAAGCGGGCTCAACCGCTCATCGAATTTTGCGCGTATCATGCGTGAGGCGCGCCCTAGGTCCGTTGCCAAGTTCGCGCGTGCTGTCTCTGTCATGTAGACTCCTCACAATCGATAGGAACCTATTAAATATATCGCTATCTATTGTCAAGACCCATACTCAAAATCAAACTATATCCTGGCATATTAGATAGTTGTCAAAAATTTTTCGGTCCTTCAGGCTTTTCCGTGGGTAGCTGACCGGCTGGCGAGCTGATCCAGAGGCACCTAGACAACATCCTGACCTTTTGTCGGCACCGGATCACAAACGGGGTAGCTGAAGGACTCAACAGCAAGATTATGGCCATCAAGCGCAAGGCCTGTGGCTACAGGAACCGGGACCACTTCAAGACCGCCATCTACTTCTTCTGCTGCGGTCTGGACCTCTACCCGGTCAGTTCGTGACGAGGGTTACCCACGGAAAACCCGGAAGGACCGAAAATTTGAATAAATCCTAAGGCTGTGAGACGACGTATGGGCTGTGGTTACTATGTCCCGGCCCTGTGCTGGAGAGATTTCAGTTCGGACGGATATTGCATTTCCCTCTGGTCTCGATGTTACCGCATGTCAAGGGTTAATGCCTCCTTATTTATAGCGTTCCCTCCGTAATACTTCGTCAGTATTTCATGTATGTGCCATTTTTCTTAATAATATTTAGTCCTTCCTTGGACTTGTTGTAGTAGACATTGCCCGGGTCCATTTTTTTTGAAAAAGCGACAGAAACGTCGCCGATGTTAAACGCTTTCGTAAGTTTATAATTCATATATTCATCAGGAAAAAGACGCTTCATGTACATTATCCCTGTAAGGTCAACAATTGCCCACACATCAACACGACCAGCCTGCAACTGTCTAGCAGTTCCATCATGTGTCGTGTTCGTGACAAGGTGGAGAGATTTATTCTGTTCCAAGAAACGCATAATGCCACTCCCGTTTAACACTCCTATGGAGTAATGCCTCATGTCGCTTAGGTTTGAAAAATGTATACCGAGAGGATATTTTTTTGCATTATACAAAAATGCTTGATAGACATATTGTATTGGTTCTGAAATAGTTACTTTTTTTGCTACTTCAGGATCGGCAAACAAGACACTCCCCCCAATGCAGCAAACAGCGTCGCCGTTGGCTATGCTCATTACCATGCGATTGACTGGGAAGAACTGGATGTCAATGTCAATGTTGACCGCTTTGAAGGCCGCAGACACTAGTTCGCAACTCAACCCTTTATCAGCCTCGTCTTGATAGATCGGCGGATACTCAAAAGCCATGACAGTAATTGGTTCGTCTGCTGAAGCAAAATTAAATGCAACTAGGATATGCAGCAAGGCGACTAAAAATATTTTTTTCATTTTGCGCTCGCCACTTGTTATAGGCTAAGGTTGGCTTGGCAAAGGCATACCAACTGGCAAATTAATAGTACAAGCGTATTGTTGTTAAATCAAGTCCGAAAAGTTGGCGCATGTATTAAGGATGTATGTATCCTGCCCCCGGTGGAGGTGGAGAGCTGGAGCGATGTCTGAAACGGCAAGGGGCCAGGGCGTCCAGCCCTGGCCCCGTAAGAATCGACAACAAACAAAGGGCTCCCACCCAGCGGAATCTCCCTGTCGAATTAGAGCACTGCCGCCTTGATGGTCTCAATGCCAACGCGTTCTGCGAAGCGAGCGCAACGCTCCTTTTTCTTGGCGTTGCTTCGGTAGTATTCCAGGAGTTTTCTGACCAGAGCCACAACTTGGTCCGTATCCAGACTGTCGGCCACGATATCCGCCGTACGCGGCTTGCCGCCGGAGTGACCGCCGAAGGCTACGATGAAGCCCGTCTTTCTGCCGATGACACCCACGTCGCGAACCAGCGAACTTGCGCAACAAAATGGACAGCCCGAAACCCCCATCTTCACTTTCGCTGGCAGCTCCATACCTACATAGAGTTTTTCTAGCTCGATCCCAAGCCCAAGTGAATTCTGAACGCCGAATTTGCACACGCTAGTCCCAGGACAGGCTTGTACGAAATGCACGCACAACTCGATGGCCTGGCCTACAAGTGTGCCAAGGTCCTTCCAGATATCCTCAACCTGCTCGGCCTTCATTCCGACAAGGGCGATGCGCTGTCCCGATGTGATTTTGACGATTGGAATGGAGTATTTCTTGACCACATTGTTCAAGGCGTCCAAAACTTCTGGCGTTATAAGTCCTACGGGGGTGCGGGGCACAATGGCCCAGGTCTGACCATCTCGCTGCAGGATGGCTCCCCGGGGCGTCTCGGGATCGAGCATGTCGTATCTCCTTTGTATCTAGTTTTAATTCTTATCTAAATTATTTAGCAAGATAGGTTCGAAATTGCAAGGCCGCGTTGCAGCAGCTCAGATCCGGTCGCATGACCCCATGCGAACTCTTGCATCTTCTCCTGCTCCGGCCAAACCCTGTTCCAGCTCCAGCCGATTCTCCCGACCCCATCATCCTCCCCTGGTCCCAGGGATTTCCCATAAGAGTGCTACCCTAGAGCGTTCCTCTCAAGCTGGGGCGTTTGTCTCCCTGGCCAGAATCGCTGTCAGGAGGAGCGAGGTATGCAGGAGCGTTTGATTTCGCCCGGGTTGTTTGAGAAGTTGCTTGTTGCCCAACGCAAGTTCTAATCATGATGAGCAGCAAGAAGTTACGCTTGAGGTAGGAAGCGGGTCTCGACTGAAATAAATCGCATCTGCTCTTCAGGGAATCCTGTGCTTTTCGATCATAAAAAAAATGGTCATTTTGGCTCTGTTTGTCTATTGACTAGTCAAAATAATGATGGCAGAACCCGATCCGTAAATTCTCGTTTCATAATAAAACATATAGAAAGAGGTGAAGTGTGGAAGACGCTCTAAAAGAATCCCTGGGTATTGTACGTGCACAGGCCGGGCATCGGGTCATGACTGGGGAGGAAATTTTGTCCATGATCCGTGCAATAAATTCTAGTTTAAGCAGCGTGATATGCGGCGAGCCGGCTGAGGAACGGGCTGTTTCACTCTCGGATGTTAAAAAGTCCATAAAAGAAAATTCTGTCACTTGTTTAGAGTGTGGCAAGGTAATGAAAATCATCACAGAGCGCCACCTTGCCCATCACGGACTAAACGCAGATGAATACCGTGCTAAATATGGGATGAAAAAAGGCGTGGCCCTTGCCTCCAAGTCTCTGGTCAAGTCACGCAAGAAGAAGATGGCAGAGATGAAACTCTGGGAGCGGCGTACGAAAAAGAGCGCTCCGACTGCGTAAGCAGCTGAAAGCTCAGCAACAAGCCTCAAAAGGCAAAGAGCCTTCACTGAATATCAGTGGAGGCTCTTTGTTTTTATGCCAGGAGTCACGGCGAGATTCTGTCCCAGCTCTCTCGGAGGAGTTGATGAGAGGACATACAGGCCTCGTACGAGAAAATGCGCACTTGAGGTTCACGGGGACCCGCTAAACGGGGCTGCGAAGGACTGGGCGGGACATCGGAGAAACAGATAAGTTTTTGAAAAAGGCAATGGACCACCGGTAAGGGTGGCCCATTGCCATCTATAGGAACAGCGCTGCCCCGATGGGCGGGGATAACGCGCTGATTGCCCGGCTCTCGTATGAGGAAAACCACCAGCAAGGGGGGTGCTTTCGGTGTTCGCGGCGCGAGGGACGTACAGGGCGATTTTCAAAATAATCACGGAAGAATTTCCGTCAAGGGTGGGGCACGTCCGTCTCGGTCCGCACGCGTAAACATGGTGAGTATGACCCGGATGGACAGTATCCATTCTCGCTCGGTTGGTGAGCGGTCGCTAGGCCTAGTGTCTTCCTGGGCATTTTGAGCAGCAGAATTGACGGCACCAACGCCATCTCTCTGCGTACGATTCTCGTCCGCAGGTCCCTGGAAGATTTCGAGGCCGAATACCTCTGCCCCGCGGCTCAGTTCGTGACGAGTGCTACACGCGAGGCAGTACACGGTCCGATCCCTAACTTTACCTAAGTTGGGGAGGTCCAGGGAAGTAGAAAAACTGTTCGTCCCCCCTTGCTATTGTTCAGTCGCGTTGGTAATTCACGAAACGTTATTCGTCCTTCGAAGTGTTATATTTATAATTTTCATGTCGCCCAGGAGATGTTCATGAAATGGCTAGACAACACCGCGGTGGAAACCAAGCTCATCACCAGCTTCATTTTGCTTTCGCTGTTTACGGCTGCAGCTGGATTCATCGGAATCATGAACATGGCCGGTATAAACGACTCGGTCGAAGAGATATACAAGCATGATCTGATGGGTATCTCTGCAATAAAGGAAGCAAGCATCAAGATTGTATCTTATGACCGGTCGATACGGGGCATGATAATTTCTAGTGGGGCAGAACGTGAGACATTGCGGAAGCTCGTGAGCAAATACGACAAAGAATACCTTGACGCCTATGAAATGGCCAGACCTCTCTTCACAACTGACAATGGCAAGGACCTGATGACTAGGATAGCAAAGGCCTACGCGCAAAAGAAATCCGTTTATGATCATATTCTGGAAATAGCCAAATCCGACGATCAAGGCTCTCGAGATGAAGCATTGTCCTTAGTTCTTAAAGGGGGCAGGGACAGTACCAATGCCGTAATCAACTTGATTGCGGAATCCACCAAGCTCAAGGAGGGCAATGCCGAAAAATTTTTCAACCAATCCGTGGCTAAATATGAAAGCAATCGTCTGGCTATGATCGTTCTCATCACGGTGAGTGTGATCCTGGGTTTGGCCATGGGTATTGTCATGTCGCGTTCCATCAGCCAGCCGCTGAAGCAGGCTGTGAATTTCTCCGATGCTGTGGCCAACGGCGACTTGACCTGCAATCTGGAAATCGTGCGCAAGGATGAGGTGGGTAAATTAGCCGACGGGCTCAGGTTTATGGTGGAAAATCTCAAGGCCAGGATCGCCGAAGCCGGCACGAAATCCGAGCAGGCTGAATATGAAAGGGACAAGGCCCGCCAGGCCACCAATGAGGCCGAAGAGGCCAGGCAGATGGCCGAACGGGCCAAGGCTGAAGGCATGCTGCATGCTGCAGACAAGCTGGAAGGCATCGTTCAAGTTGTAACTTCGGCCTCGGAAGAACTTTCTGCTCAAATCGAAGAATCAAGCCGAGGATCAGAAGAACAATCCCACCGTGTGGCTGAAACCGCAACAGCCATGGAAGAAATGAATGCGACAGTCCTCGAAGTGGCCAACAGCGCCTCCAATGCCTCTCAGACGGCGGTGCAGGCCAAAAACAAAGCCGAGGAAGGTTCGAACATTGTCCGTCAAGTAGTCAACGGCATAAATGAAGTGCGGCAGCAGGCACACGAGATGATGGCGGATATGGGGAGCCTGGGCAAACAGGCCGAAGGTATCGGCCAGATCATGAACGTCATCTCGGACATCGCCGACCAGACGAACTTGTTGGCCTTGAACGCAGCTATTGAAGCAGCCCGAGCCGGTGATGCCGGACGTGGTTTTGCCGTGGTGGCCGACGAAGTCCGCAAGCTGGCCGAAAAGACCATGCACGCCACCAAGGAAGTGGGCGATGCCATCCGAGGGATTCAGGACGGTACGAGGAAAAACATCAACAACGTAGAGCGCTCCGGAAAGACCATAGAAACAGCCACGCTGCTGGCTGGACAATCAGGTGAGGCCTTGAAGGAGATCGTATTCCTGGTCGAATCAACTTCTGATCAAGTCCGATCTATTGCCACTGCTTCGGAACAACAGTCTGCTGCCAGCGATGAGATAAGTCATAGTATTGAGGATGTCAGGAGAATTTCATACGAGACTTCTGAGTCCATGCGACAATCATCCAAAGCTATAAGTGAGCTGGCTAATCAAACGCAAGTCTTGCAGAATCTTATCGCAGAGATGCAGTTTGAAAGTAAGGTCTGAAAAAGAGAATTTTTTATGAGCTGACTGTCCGCACTGGAAGTCGGTATCGCGATCCTCTGCCAGGGTAAGCCCTAGGGCACTGTCCCAGGTGGAGATGTTGATGACAAACCTAGGGCATGGAAGAAAAAGCTGGCACAAAGAGCAAACAGTACTGCAAGAAAGTAGGTTAGGCTTATCCCAAGCTTTGGAAGACCGAGGCCGATCATCATAAAGAAAATAGCGTAACTGGCAGCGCTCAGTACGATGCCGCGCAGCAAGTTACCGGCTGCAGCTGGGCCTTGCTGTCTTTGAGTGAATACGGTGAAGACAGTGGCAAATATAGGGAATGTGGATATCAAACCACTCAGCTGCGGACCAAGTACATCGGAAATCGATGTTATAGCGATAACGAATATGATCGCAACGAACATGCGCAGTGGTAAATCCCATGCGGGAGGCGAAGCCGGAAGCTTGGCGGTGATCCGTTGAGGCATGAACTTCGCACTCAGGGCAATTGCCGCGGTGAGCGCGAGAAACGCAGGGATTGGCGTCCACTCGAAAAAATGCAACAAATAGGTCGTTAGCACGAACCCTATCAGCGCACTGCTCACACTTTTGAACCAGTTGGCATGCTTTGAAACATGGTAGTAGATGAGGCAGAAGCTGCAGATTGATATCTCCCCAGCAAGGTTGCCGCTTGCGACCCGGGCCCCAAATGTTGTGCCGAATTCAGAAGTGAGAATGAATGAGATTGGACCTGTTATGAGTGGCAAGCCAATGAGTAAGCCGCTTACGCTGCTACCCCAGCGCCGACCAGCCAGGGTAACAGACCATATCAGCAAAGGAGTAGCGAACAGCTTGATGGCGACTATCAACATGGGCGGTTGGGTCCTTCAGCAAATGTTCGACCGCTTGAAGATACCTCATCGCTGCGTCGCATGTAAATCCCGAAAAACAGAAGCTATTCATGCAGAAACACTTATCCCATCGACATTGTCATGCCCCAAGTGCAGGCTATTGGTGTGCGTATAGAGGAGGGGTCGGTGCAGCAAACGGGCGCGAGCGGAAGAATCCTGTCTATTTACCTGTGAGATCCCGATGGCACCTCTGGCCGGGGTGGCAAACCAGTTTGATCCAGGACTCAGGGCACCCTTCTTTTAAAGAAAGCCCGGTCTTCCACCTGGATGTGCTCCACCAGCCATTTGAGCAGATATTTGAGCACCTCGCTTGAGGCCAGAGCGTAATCATCCTTAATCTGGGTTTCAAAGTCACCCGCTTTCCACAAGAATTCGGCATGAAGGCCTTCATGTCTGGCCAGGCCGTCCCAGTCGGCCTCTTCCATAATTTCTTCCTCATCCTCGAAGTGCGCGCCGGCGTAAGCCAGCATGCCCTGCAAGGCGTCCAGGACTCCTTGGCGATGCTCGCCGGCATCCATATGCGCGGCGAGCTCGCGGATCATGAGGATGAGCATCCGGTGCTGCTCGTCGACCCCCGGATGGCCCATGGCCAGATTGGGAGACCAGTCCGGGGTATTGGTGTTTGCCATGAGGAGTTCCTCTCCATCGTCTCCCTGGTGGACAGGGCACCGTCGTGGCAAAAGAGGGGGTGCCGGTTCGATTCCGCCCAGCTCCACTATCTGGAAATCCGCTTCCGCGCGTTCGGGAGAGCTGACTGAGGCGAACGTTTTCCGGCAACACCACCAGCCTCCGATTGCAAATCGTCTACGAGCGACTGCAGCACCTGTGCTTGGCCTGCGAGCTCAGTAACCGCCCTTGTCGCTTCGACCATGGCCCGAGACGTTTCCGATGAGATGACGTTCACTTCTTCAATGGCGCGGTTGATTTCGTCGCTGGCTGCGGACTGCTGTTCAGAGGCGGTTGCAATAGAGCGCACTTGGTCGGAAGCGGAATCGATCAACTCCACGATTTCGGCCAGGGTCTTTCCAGAACTGCCAGCGAGTCCCGCGGCTTCGGCGATGAGACTCACCGAACGCTCAACATTTTCCACATTGCGCCGGGTGCTCAGTTGGATGGTTGCTATGGCGTCGCCCACTTCTTTGGTGGCGGTCATGGTTTTTTCGGCCAGCTTGCGGACTTCGTCGGCCACCACGGCGAAACCGCGCCCGGCATCGCCGGCCCGGGCCGCCTCGATGGCCGCGTTCAGGGCCAGCAGGTTGGTCTGGTCCGCGATGTCGGAGATAACGGTCAGTACCCGGCCGATGTCCTCGGCCTGTCGTCCAAGATTGTCCATGTCGTCTTTTAAAAGGCCGGACTGGTTTTGCACCTGGGTCATGCCCGACAAGACCTTGCTCACCACCTGAGAGCCCTCCTGGGCTTTGGACTTGGCGGCGTTGGTGGTTTGGGAGGCTTGCGAGGCGTTTTTAGCGACCTCCAGGACGGTTGCGGTCATCTCCTCCATTGATGTGGCCGTCTCGGACACGCGTTGGGCCTGAACCTCTGCACCTCGGCTGGATTCCGCGATTTGGGCGGAAAGCTCCTCGGAGGCCGAGCCTACCACGTCCACGATAGTTTCCAGCTGGGCTGCCGCCTGGAGCATGCCTTCGTTCTTGGCCTGTTCCGCTTTGCACCGGGCGTCCTCAGCCTCGCGCGTCGCCTGCTCGGCGACCTGAGCCTTTTGTTCCGCCTCACTGGTTTTGCGCGAGATCTCTTCGATGTTGCTGCCCAGAACTTCCGCCATGGAATTGAGGTCGTCCAGGATGATGCCGATTTCGTCGGTCCGAACGTGGCTCTCCCGGTGGGAGTATTCCCCGCGTTTGATGTACCCCAGGAAGGTGTTGACTCGCTTGAGTGGCGAGATGATCACCCGGGTTGAGAAAGCCCACACCGTCCCGGTGATGAGAAGCAAGCTGAAGGCTGCCACCAGGATCAGGTTGAAGATGGTCTTGTGCACCGGCGCCATGATCTCGTTCTGGTTGATGAAGCCCAGAAGTTTCCAGCCAGTGGTGGGAGATGTGACCACCAGCCCGAGGTAGTCCTTGCCGCCGATGGTCAGTTCTTTGCTGCCGTTAGAGAGGGCCACCAATTCGGACAGATATTTTGCCGGAACCTCGGACACTTTCTTAAAGTTGTAATCCTCGTTGGTTGGGTCGGCCAGGATGACGCCGTCGTTCTGCACGAGCACCAGGTAGCCGGTCTGCCCCAGCTTGATGGACTTTACCAGGTCGGTGAGTTTCTTCAGGGAAATGTCGATGCCGATGACACCGAGAGTATCCTGTCCCCGGGTAACGGTGCAGGCGACATAGGTGACGGCCTCGCCCGTGGTGGATTTGTAGGCCGTGCCGAGAACCGGCTTCCCTGTCACGGGCAGGGCCCCGGTGTACCACGGGCGTTTTCGGGGGTCATACCCCGCAGGCATCTCCGAATCCTGCAGGGCGCTTATGAAGCCGCCCTGGTTGTTGCCGGCGTAGACTTCCACAAAGGCGGGGTGGGAATCCTGCATGGCCTGGAAAAGCTCCACCATTTGTTTGCCGGTTTCATCCGACGAATCTACAGTGGCCTTCCGGGGCTGTGTTGTAGCGACAAAGCTGGAAGTGACTTGGTCGAGCTTCTGGGACAGGGCGGTTTTCCCTAACATGTCTGCGCTCTGCATGCATTCTTCAAGGAAGAGTGAGATGGCGTAATCGACCTGCTTCATTTCTCGAGTGGCCGATCCCTGGAAGGAGTCCGAGGCCTGCCGACTGAAGTTGACCGCGACCACTGTGAAAATGGCCACCATGATCACCGTGATGACCAGAAGCAAGCCGAAAATGAGTTTGGTCTTGATCGAAAATCGCATTGGTCACCTCACAGGGAAAATGGAGTTACCCCTCTCTAGGCCTGTACCGGATTTTTCTGGTCGCCAATCCTTGGGGAGGGATTGGGATTATTAACTCGAATTATGTCACGGGTGAGTCGGACTTGCAACCAATACTGAAATAATTGTTGCATAGTTAGGGCAAAAGACTCCATGGGCAGAAGAGGTGTCCGCCCTTAAATAAAGGAGATAACCAGCGGGAAAATGGGGGGCGACCAAGGTGAAGCCCCGCTGGCGACTGCTCCACCCTGGGCTGCGGTCAGTTTGCGGCTCATCCAAAGTGCTCTCATGGCAGTGAACAGAAGAACTCGTGGCTACCTGGCCGCCTTGGCCGCAACGGTCCTATGGGCCGGCAACTTCGTGCTGGCCCGGGGCGTGGCCCACGATATCCCCCCCATCCAGCTGAACTTCTGGCGTTGGACCCTGGCGCTCGTGTGCATGCTGCCGCTGGCCCTGCCCAAGCTCAAGGCCGATTGGCCCGGGATGCGAAAAAACTGGCGGTATCTGAGCGCCATGGCCTTTGTCGGGGTGGCGGCGCTCAACGCGCTCATCTACAAGGCAGGCCAGACCACCCAGAGCCTGAATATGGCGCTTCTTGTGCCCACGGCCCCGATCATCATCATCGTGCTGTCTCGCATGGTGTACGGCGAACCCATCACCTACCGCCGCCTGGCTGGCGTGGGGGTGGTTCTTGTGGGAGTCCTGGCGCTCATATCCCGTTGCGATTGGCGGCACCTCGCGGCAGTGACATTCACCCCCGGCGACCTGTGGGCCTTGGCCGGGGCGGCATGTTTCGCCGTGTACTCGCTCTTCATCCGCAACCGGCCCGCTTGTATCTCCATCGAAGGCTTCAACGCCGCCATGTTCGGGGCGGGCCTGGTCTTGATGCTTCCCGCGCTTGCCTGGGAGTGGGCCGTTCTGCCTCACCCGGTCTGGAATTTCCCCGTCGTGGCGGCGGTGCTCTATGCCGGGGTCGCCTGCTCTTTCGCCGCATACCTGCTCTGGACCAAAGCCATCGCCGTCATCGGACCGGTTCTGGCCGGGATCGTGTACTACTCGCTCCCCCTGTTCGCGGCCGTCGAGTCGGTGGTCATCTTGAACGAACGGATCGCCGTGTGCCACATACTGGGCGGTGTGCTCATTGTGGCCGGGATCATGATCGCCACCATGGACAGGACCTCCATGACGACGCGTTCGTGAGAATTTCCCCGAGAACAGGGTGGGGCGTTCGCTGGGCCTGGGGAGGGGAAACTCAGTGCAAGATGGTTGACACATGAAACATTCACCACTAAAATATTTTGACGTCAATCAGTGAGGCTTCCGTGTCAAAAAAATCTGTCCTTCTCCACCGCATCCCGAAATACGAGCGGTTGCAGCGGATGGCTGAGCGCTATCCGTCGCTGGACCCAGACGCACTGGAGGCCCACATCGCATTGAAGGTCGTCGGCGAGGAAGTCGCGGCGGCAGCGAGACAAGATTTTGTCCGCTATGGGCTTGGCGAGGGCCGGTTCGTCGTGCTGGTTCTCCTTCTGGAGCAACAGCCCCGGTCTTTGTCTCATTCGGAATTGGCGGAGTTGTCCGGGGTCACAAAAGGAAACATCACCGGCCTGGTGGATGGGCTTGAGCGCGATGGATTCGTGAAGCGCGAAGACAGTGGTGCTGACCGCAGAGTGAGGCCAATTTCGCTGACTCCGGTTGGGCAGCATCACATCGAAAAAATCATGCCCGATCATTTCTCGCGGGTAGCCTCAGTTATGGGTGGACTTTCCGTTTCGGAGCGCAAGACGCTCGCGGCGCTTCTCTTGAAGGTGCAGGCTGGGTTGTCCGCTTTGAAACCCGAATGAGTGGTGATTTTTTGTTAGACGCCTAATAATTTCGTTGCTATCTCCCCCCGGTCTGGTTCGCGGGCCGACAGTGGTCATGTTTTGTTGAGAGAAAGGAGCCCCTGGCAATGAAGCGTGCGTGTGTTTTTGTTTTTGCTTTCACCATGTTGTTTGCAGTTTGTTCTCAGAGGGCGCTGGCCGGCCAGGCCCAGGACGCCGTGAAGGCTTCGGTGGAGGAAGTGATTTCGGTGCTTCGCAGCCCCAAACAAGGCGACTCCGCCCGGATGGATCGCCTGGCGCAGGCGGTCGCCAAGGTGTTCGACCCCGAGGAGCTGGCGAAACGCACCTTGGCCGGCCGGTGGCAGGATTTTTCTGCCGAAGAGCAGAAACAGTTCACCTCTGCGTACGTAAAGTTGCTGCAAAAGACCTATCTGCGGCATCTGGAATCCTATACCAATGAAAAAGTTGATTTTCTTGGCGAGTCTGAATTGGCTGAGAACCGGGCGGAAGTGAGCACAAAGATAGTTGCCGCTGACAAGGAAATCGCCATCGTCTACCGCCTGATCAAAAAAAGCAGTTGGAAAGTCTACGACGTGGTGATCGAGGGCGTGAGCCTGGTACAGAACTATCGAAATCAATTCGCTCAAATACTCACAAAGGAATCTCCCGCTCAGCTCATCAGCCGACTGGAAAACATGAGCTCGGATAACTGACAATATAATGAATTATCACTGCTGATTAGAATTTTTCTTGATTCTTGGGCGAGAGCACTGGGTACCTTATGATGTTTTCACGGCTCTATTCCATGGAGAGTGCCCCGCCGTTTGTCGGCCGAGTGGCTTGATTCCGGTCGCCCGGCATGGCGGGGGAGGGTTCGTTTGCGAAATCCGAATTCTCTTAAGGCAGGATACCCGGGCCCATGCCTCCTGGATTGTTTGCCCGCCTCTCCATTCCAGGATACGTTCGGCTTGGCGATTGTGCCTGTTGATTTTAAATCGTGACAAAGTTTCGAACCCCGTGTAGTTAGGCACCTAACAAAATTGACGACCACCAACAAGTAACTGGCTAATGAGTCTCCTTCTGTATGTTATCATCCTGTATATTTTGTGATTTTGATGGAACCATATCTGTCCGCGATGTGACGGACGTCCTCCTGGAAACATACGCGCTGCCGGAATGGCGCACCATCGAAGACTCATGGCAGGCCGGAGAGATCGGCTCGATGGAGTGCATGCAACGGCAGGTGGCGTTGTTGCGCTGTTCCAGGAAGGAACTCGACGCATTGGCGGATGAGGTGGCCATCGATCCCTGGTTCCCGGATTTCGCTCGGACCTGCCGGGAGGCCGAGGTGCCTGTGGTCGTGCTCAGCGACGGGCTCGACTATGTCATCCGGCGTGTGCTCCGTAATCACGGCATGGCCGCAATCCCCCTCTATGCCAACCGGTTGGAGATACACGAGGACGGGGGCTACTCGTTGGCCTTTCCGCATGCCCGCGGCGCCTGCGTTGCCAGCAGCGGGACGTGCAAATGCGCCCTCATGCGCGGGCTGTGCCTGTCCGGCACCGGCGCGGTCCTTATCGGTGACGGGGCCTCGGACTTTTGCGCGGCCCGGGAAGCGGCTGATTTCGTTTTCGCCAAGGGTTCCCTCCTGGATCACTGCCGTGAGTTCGCCCTGCCCCACGCGGCCTACCACAATTTTCAGGACATAACCCGACTGCTCGGCAACCTTCAACGGGGCGAACACCTCAAAGAAACGTGCCCGCCCGTCTACTCTTACGCAGGATAGTTTCCCATGGAAGAAAAGGAATTGCTCGCACTTGAAGCCGAATACTGCTCCTTCGGCGACACGGTCCACTATCTGGAAGCACCCAAGCTTTTCGCCCGTTGCGAAGGCAGCTACTTGTACGACACAACGGATCAGCCGTACCTGGATTTGCAGATGTGGTATTCCGCAGTGAACTTCGGCTACGCCAATCCGCGCCTCAACAACGCTCTGCACAAAGCCGTGGACAAGTTGCCGCAGTTGGCCTGCCAGTATCTGCACCGCGAAAAGATCGAACTTGCTGTCCTTCTCGCGAAGCGTATGGAGCGCGAAGTCGGAGTCAAGGGACGTGTGCTTTTCAATGTCGGCGGCTCCCAGGCCATCGAGGACTCGCTCAAGCTCGTGCGCAATGCGTGCGGCGGCAAGAGCCTCGTCTTCGCGTTCGAAGGCGGATATCACGGCAGGACCCTGGGCGCTTCGGCCATAACTTCCAGTTACCGCTACCGTCGGCGTTATGGCCATTTCGGCGATCGGGCCTGCTTCATCCCCTATCCCTATTGCTACCGCTGCCCCTATGGAAAGCGCCGTGATGACTGCGGGTTGTATTGCGTGGACCAGTTCGCCCGCTTGTTCGAAACGGAATACTATGGGGTGTGGGACCCCAAGGCGGGCCAGGCCGAATTCGCCGCGTTTTACGTGGAATCCGTCCAAGGCACCGGCGGTTACGTCATCCCGCCCGCGGGCTACTTCAAGAAGCTCAAGGCCGTGCTCGACGAGCACCACATCCTGTTGGTGGATGACGAGATACAGATGGGTTTTTTCCGCACCGGGAAATTCTGGGGCATTGAAAACTTCGGTGTCACCCCCGACGTGTTGGTCTTCGGCAAGGCCATGACCAACGGCCTGAACCCGCTTTCCGGCGTATGGGCCAGGGAAGACCTCATCAGTCCGGACAAGTTCCCCCCGGGCTCCACCCACTCCACCTTTTCCAGCAACCCCCTGGGCACGGCCGTGGCCCTCGAGGTGGTGCGCATGCTGGAAGACGAAAAAGCGGAGATGGAAGCCATGGTGGCCGAAAAGGGCGCTTACCTCTTGGACGGGATCCGCACCCTCAAGAAGCGCTATCCCGTCATCGGCGATGTGGATGGCCTTGGCATGGCCTTGCGCATAGAGATATGCAAGCCCGACGGGTTTACGCCGGACAAGGCCCTCACCGATCGGATGGTCGAGGAGGGCATGCAGTGCACGCTTTCCGCCGACGGCAAGCCCTGTGGCCTGGTGCTGGACGTGGGGGGCTATTATAAAAACGTTCTCACGCTGGCTCCCGCGCTCACGATCACGCCCAAAGACATGGGTTTGGCCCTTGACCTGCTCGACCAGCTTTTCAAGCGTTGCGTTGAAGCGTAGCGGGAGTGTTTACCGCACGTTATGCGGTCGAACCGACATGAACATAAAAGACAACAGCTTCTTTTTCGAAGGCGGACCCAACGGCGTGCTGCTGCTGCACGGGCTCACTGGCACGCCCGCGGAAATGAAATACGTGGGGAAAGGCCTGGCCCGGGAAGGGTTCACGGTGTACGGCATGCAATTGGCCGGTCACTGCGGCACGAAGGATGACCTTCTGGCCACGGGCTGGCGCGATTGGTACTCCTGCGCGGAGCGGGGGCTGGCCTCTCTGGCCGGCCGCTGCGAGCGTGTTTTTGCGGCCGGCCTCTCCATGGGCGCCTTGCTGGCGATCCAACTGGCGGCGGAGCACCCGGAAACCGTGGCCGGAATCGGCCTGTACTCCACGTCCCTGCGCCACGACGGGTGGAGCGTCTCCAGGCTGAACAGGTTCCTGCCCCTGCTTTTGCTCCTGCCCTGGGGGAGGCGCCACTGCTTTCCGGAATCATTCCCCCATGGCATCAAGAACGAGCGGCTGCGCAAGCGGATCGTATCCCTCATGTCCGGCGGCGACAGCGGCGCGGCCGGGCTGACCGGAACGCCGGGGGCCAGCCTTCTGGAGCTGTGGCGGTTTCGGAAGATGGTCATGAAGGCCATGCCCGCCGTGCGCACCCCCGCGCTCATCGTGCATGCTTCCCAGGATGATGTGACGAGCCTCTGGAATGTCCATTATCTGCAAAAGCATCTCGCCGGCCCCATTGAAACCGTATTGTTGGATGATTGCTTTCACATGATCACCATCGATCAACAGTGTCAGGATGTCGTAAGCCATACCGCACGTTTTTTCCAGGCGTACGGGGCTGCGGAGCACGAGGCGTCCAGTATGCATTCATTGGGCTTTCCTGCTGACGAAAAACTTATCCAGCACGCCAAGTAATGCTGCTTTAGCCTATATGGAGTGACAGATGTCCCAACTTGACGAGATCCTGGACATAGTGGCCAACGTATCCATGGTGGAACGAAGCAAGCTCATTCCGGATGCCAAGATATCCGATCTCGGTATCACATCCTTGGATATGGTCGAGATCATCTGCGAGCTGGAAGACAAATTCGACATCGAATTGCCCTACAATGCGAACATGAACTTCCAGAAATTTCCGACATTCGGAGACGTCCTCAACATGATACAAGAGAACATCGCCAAGGCTGGAAAAGGATAAAGCTTTCCTTTCCAGGTCATAAAAAACTCCCATTGCGAACAGGGGATACGGGTCAGAATATGCCACGCGAAAGACGCATCGTTATCACCGGCCTGGGGGTCATCAGCCCAATCGGGCAGGATGTCGCCACCTTCGGCCAGAATCTTTTCAACGGCGTCTGCGGGATTGAGAATGTCGACTTCGCTTGGCGTGACTTGGCCGCCCGGTTTCCGGTGGCCCCGGTTAAAGACTTCGATCCCTCCGTCTTCATCGAAACCAAGAAAGCCACGCTGCTGGATCGGTTCGCGCAGTTCGCGGTTGCCGCGGCCAGGCAGGCTTTCGAGGATTCCGGCCTGGTCCTGACGCCGAAACTGGCCGAACGGACGGCAGTCATCACCGGGACGAGCGTGGGCAGCCAGAACACGATTGAAGAGTCGTTCCTGAAGCTGGCGAACGGAAGCTCGCGGGCGCATCCGTTCACGATTCCGCGCCTGATGTCCAATGCCGGTTCAAGCCATATCAGCATGACCCTGGGCCTCACCGGCCCCGCATTCACGGTGGCCAGCGCGTGCGCCTCGGCCGTGCATGCCATGGGCGTGACGATTCAAATGCTGCGGTCCGGCTTGGTGGACCAGGCTATCACGGGCGGAGCGGAGGCCTGCCTGACGTTCGGCACCCTCAAGGGCTGGGAGGCACTGCGCATCTTGTCCCCTGACGTGTGCCGACCCTTCTCGGCCGACCGCGGGGGCCTGGTGCTCGGTGAAGGCGCGGCGATGCTGATGCTTGAAACCCTGGAAGCGGCTCAGGCGCGCGGGGCGAGGATCTACGCCGAACTGGCCGGATTCGGCATGAGTTCGGACGCCAAGGACATCACCACACCCGATGTCGGCGGAGCGGCGCGCGCGATCGCCGGGGCCTTGGCGGATGCAGGGCTTGAGCCGCAGGACATAGATTATATCAACGCGCACGGCACCGGGACGCGCGTCAACGACATCATGGAGACAGAGGCCATCAAGCAGGTGTTTGGGGACCGGGCGAGGCACCTTGCGGTTTCCTCCAGCAAATCCATGTTCGGGCACGCGTTGGGTGCGGCGGGGGGGCTGGAAATGGTGGCCACGGTCTTGGCCGTGTTGCGGGACATGGCTCCCCCCACGATAAACTCCCTCGGGCCGGACCCGGAGTGCGACCTGGATTACGTGCCCAACGTGGCGCGGCCGATGTCCATCCGCGCCGCCCTGAACGACTCGTTCGGTTTTGGAGGATTGAACGCGGTCGTGGCCGTGCGCAAGATGAGCTGATTGTCATGGCATCCGATTCGAGGCCATCGCGCAAGCTGCTCGTGGGTTTGGCGCTGGCCATCCTCTTCGATACCGGCCTGCAGATTTTTTGGAAAATGGCGGTGTCGGCCCTGCCCGACCAGCCGACCCTCTTGCTTACCCTGGAAGGCATAATCCATCAGCCGTTGTTTCTGCTCGTCGGGCTGTTCATGGTCGGCCAATGCTTCAACTGGCTGGCGGTGCTCAACCACGCCGACTTGAGCTACGCCCACGCCATCACGTCGCTGAGCTATGTGTCCGTGGCGGTTCTTTCGGTCATGGTCCTGGGGGAAATCATCGAATGGCAGCAACTGGCCGGCATCATGCTGATCCTCAGCGGGGTGTGGTTCGTGACCAAAAGCGACCACAGCAGCGCGCCGGTCAAAAGCGAGGCCTCATGACCCCGACCCATTTCGGCATCGGGCTGGTCATAGCCGCCACGCTCATCGAAGGATTTGCCCAGGTTTTCCTCAAGAAAGCTGCTTTGGCGCACACCGGCAAGACGTCCTGGCGGGTGCTCGGCTTCGCCTTTTTCGGGATTGAGGGCCTGGTGTACACGTGGTCGCTCCGGTTCGTGGCGGTGAGCGTGGCCTTTCCCCTGGGCAGCCTCAGTTTCGTGGCCGTCACGCTCCTGTCCCAGTGCCTGCTGCGGGAAAACGTGGACCGCAACCGTTGGATCGGCATCGTGCTCATCCTGGCGGGGGCGAGCCTGGTGGCTGGTCGCGCGTGAGTGCTCCGTTTACCGTCGCCTTTGTGGCCTCCCAGGCCGCCATCTCCTCCGCCTTATGGGACGCCTGCCTCCCCCCGCCCCTTGAAGGCCGCTGGTGGTACGAGACACTGGAACGAAGCGGCCTGGAGGACCAGTTCACCTTCCGCTACGCCCTTGTGCGGCAGGGGGGGCAGGACGTCGGCATCGCCCCCTTGTTCCTGATGGATGTGCCCCTCGACATCGTGGTGCCCAAGGCCCTGCTGCCGCTGGCAACGCTGCTGAGGAGGATCGCTCCGTCGCTGCTGCGCCAGCGCACCCTGTTTGTGGGTTCACCTTGTGCGGACGAGGGCAGCGTGGGGCTGCTGCCGGGTGTCGACCGCCGCAACGCCTTGCTGAGCCTGCAACGGGCGCTCGACCGGGAAGCCAGGCGGCTTCGCGCACCCATGTTGGTGTGGAAGGATTTCCCCCGAAGCTACGCTGACGATCTCGGCTGGGTTGCGGACAGCGCCGGGCTCTTCTCCATGACCAGCTACCCTGGGACCGTGGCGGAGCTGCCAAGCCGGGACAAGGAGGATTTTTTCGCGTCCATGAAGGGATCGCGGCGTCGGCAGCTGAAGAAGAAGTTGCGGACAAGCGCCGAGCAGGCGGCTCTCGCTGCTGCGGTCGTGCAGCATCCGGAGGGTTCCGTGCTGGATGAAATCTTCGGCCTGTTTTGGCAGACGTACGAGCACTCGACCACAAAGTTCGAGCGCCTCAACCGCCAGTTCTTCGAACTCATTGGCGCCCACCCCCACGCGTACTACCTGACCCTGCGCGAGGCCGCCTCCGGCGACATGGTCGCCTTCATGCTTTGTTTCGACATGGGCGAATGCATCATCAACAAGTTCATCGGCCTCGACTACACGCGCCCCAAGGACTGGTCACTCTATTTCCGTCTTTGGGAGGCCGCCCTGGACTGGTCTTTGGCCAGGGGAGCCTCCGCCATCCAAAGCGGTCAAACCGGTTACGCGCCCAAAATGGAGATGGGGCATAGGCTGGTGCCGTTGACCAACTATTGCCGGCACCAGAATCCTATCATTCAGCGCATCTACTCCTTTTTTTCCAAGACAATCGGCTGGGAAACGCTCGATCCCGCCTTGGCGCGCTACGCAAGCGAACACCGCGAACGGGGCTGACTTAAGCATACGTGGGGGAGTGGTTTTTTCGCGGCAACGCAGTCAGCGCGGATTTCTCAACGCACGGCTAAAAATGGTACCCGATCATAGCCGTGAGTTGGACTTGTTCATCTGAAAAACTTATCGGACTTCTCGCGGCATCGCCCACCAAGTGGGTTAAATCAATGTTTGTCGTTACAAACCAATTCTTATTGAACCAAAACGAACCGTTCAGGCCGATGACGACATCCTTGATTCCGGGCGATGCATGGAATCGAGAAAATCGTGAGCTTGCAGATTGTTCCGAGGTTACGCCAAAGTACGTCTGCATGTAATCCTGGTTGGCCCATGTAGCGCCTATGTGCGGCTTGAATATGAGTTGTTTGGTTATTTCGATCGAGGCGGATAAATCAGCATCTGCCAGCAGGCCATGGTTGTTTGTCCCCGTCAGTTTTGTGACCGACGTATTCAATTCAAACTGTTTGAAATCATAAGAAGCGAAAGCTTTGACTCCTAAAGCGGCATCAATGTTGCCGAGACCGCGTAGCCTGCTGTCGCTGTCGAAAAATAGTGAATTGCTGTTGTTAGCCTGCCGTCCGCCATTATAAACCAGTCCGCAGCCAAGAGTGAAATCATCATGGTCCCAGTAAACATTCAATCCGTCCATGCTTAAGGATACCATATCGTTCCATACGACATTGACAAGCGGGACCGGAGAAAAGGTAGAGTGGTTGCTCCCTTCGTATGTCGGTTTTTCAATGGCGCCGCCACCCAGGGTGATATCCCACTTCGGGGGTAATTCATTTCCCGTTTGAGCCGGATTGTCCTCGGATTGTGCCAAGCTGGGCGCAAAAAAACAAAAAAACAGTACGAAAGCTAAAACGAAACGCAGTGCTCTTTCGTGGCAAAGCATTGCACCCTCCTGCGGCAGATAGAGAAATATGCAGCGGGCATCCGCCCTTTCATGGAGGGCTAGGTAGCAGTGAAGGTCGGCGGTGTCATCCAAGCGGGCGCGGGACAGCTGCGGGATGGTCGAGGCCGACCATCCCACGCCTCTTGTTCCGACTCGCCGCCGGGTACAGGTTCTCAAAAACAATTTTTGTTACAGGCAGTTAAGCAATGTCCTCGCCCTTCCCGGTGTTCGTCCAGGCCGGGGCATTGGGCCATCTGATCGGGAAGACGCGGGCGGATACGGCGGCCCGGCCGGGGAGGCATCAGTCCGCTTCCGGGGGCGTCTGACCCCCGCGCTTGAAGAGGCGGGTGACCATCACGAAGAACACCGGCACGAACACGATGCCCAGGGCCGTGGCCGCGAAGGTGCCGCCCATGATGCCGGTGCCGATGTCGTTCTGGCTGCCGGACCCGGCCCCTCTGCTCACAGCCAGCGGCAAGACCCCCAGCAGAAAGGCCATGGAAGTCATGAGGATGGGCCGCAGGCGAAGCCTCGCGGCCTCCAGCACGGCCTCGGTCAGGTCCTTGCCCTGGGCGTGAAGGGCCTTGGCGAATTCCACGATCAGGATGGCGTTCTTGGCCGAAAGCCCGATGGTGGCCAAGAGCCCCACCTGGAAGTACACGTCGTTGGCCAGGCCGCGCATGGTGGCCGCGGCCACGGCCCCGGCCACGCCCAGGGGCACCACCAGGATGACCGAGAAGGGGATGGTCCAGCTCTCGTACAGGGCGGCCAGGCACAAGAACACGATGATGATGGACACACCATAGAGCATGGAGGTCTGGGAACCGGCCATGCGCTCCTGGTAGGACAGCCCGGTCCAGGAATAGCCGACGCCCGCGGGCAGTTTGGAGACCATGGCCTCCATCTCGGCCATGGCCGCGCCCGAGCTTTTGCCCGGGGCCGGTTCGCCCAATATTTCCAGGGACGGCTGGCCGTTGTAGCGCTCCAGGCGCTGGGCCCCGAAGCTCCAGTGCGCCTTGGCGAAGGCCGACAGGGGCACCATGTCCCCGGAGGTGTTGCGGGCGTACCAGCGGTTCAAGTCCTCGGGCATCATGCGGTAGGGCGCATCGGCCTGCATGTACACCTTCTTGACCCGGCCCTTGTCCAGGAAGTTGTTGATGTAGGACCCGCCCCAGGCGCTGGACAGAAGGTCGTTTATCTCGGCCACGGAAAGTCCGAAGGCTCCGGCCTTGGCCTTGTCCACGTCTATCTGGAACTGCGGGGTGTCCTCCAGGCCGTTAGGCCGCACCCGCACCAGGTTCGGATTCTGCCCGGCCATGCCCAGAAGCTGGTTGCGGGCGGCCATGAGCTTGTCGTGGCCCACCCCGGCCTGGTCCTGCAATTCGAAGTCAAAGCCCGTGGCGTTGCCCAGCTCCACCACGGCCGGAGGGGGAAAGGCGAAGACCATCCCGGCGCGGATGCCCGCAAAAAGCCCCATGGCCCGCCCCACAATGGCCGGCACGCGCTGATCCGCCCGGGTGCGCTCGTCCCAGTCTTTCAGGCGCACGAAGCCTATGCCCATGTTCTGGCCGTTGCCCGCGAAGCTGAACCCGGCCACGGTCAAGATCGATGCCACGGAGTCCTTCTCGTCCTTAAGGAAGTGATTCTCCACCTGGCGCAGAACGGCCCGGGTGCTTTCCTTGGGCGAACCCACGGGCAGCTGCACCTGCACGAAGAGTATGCCCTGGTCTTCGTCTGGCAAAAAGGCCGTGGGCAGGCGCCACAGCAAAAAACCCATGACCAGCACGATGCCCGCGTACACCATGAGCACCCGTCCGCCGCGCCGCACGGCTCGGGCCACCAGGCCCTGGTAGCGGGCGCTGCCATCGTCGAACTTGCGGTTGAACCAGCCGAAGAAGCCGCGATGCTTCACCACGTGGCCCTTTTGCACTGGTTTGAGCATGGAGGCGCACAGGGTGGGGGTCAGGATCATGGCCACCAGCACGGACAGGATCATGGCCGAGACGATGGTGATGGAGAACTGACGGTAGATGACCCCGGTGGACCCGCCGAAAAAGGCCATGGGCACGAACACGGCCGAGAGCACCAGGGCTATGCCCACCAGGGCTCCGGATATCTGTTGCATGGACTTGCGGGCCGCCTCCTTGGGGGAAAGGCCCTCCTCGCTCATGAGCCGCTCCACGTTCTCCACCACCACGATGGCGTCGTCCACCAACAGGCCTATGGCCAACACCAAGCCGAACATGGTCAGGGTGTTGATGGAGAAGCCGAAGGCGGCCAGTACCGCGAAGGTGCCCAAAAGCACCACGGGCACGGCGATAGTGGGGATGATCGTGGCCCGGAAGTTCTGCAAAAACAGGAACATCACCAGGAAGACCAGGCCTATGGCCTCCACCAGGGTCTTGACCACCTCATGGATGGAGACCCGCACGAAGGGAGTGGTGTCGTAGGGCGAAACCACCTTTAAGCCCGGGGGAAAGGACTTGGACATCCTGTCCATCATGGAGTTCACGGCTGTCACGGTGTCCAAGGCGTTGGCTCCGGTGGCCAGCTTGATGGCCAGGGCCGTGGCCGGTTTGCCGTTGAAGCGGGCCGTGACCGAATAGTCCTCGCTGCCCAGCTCCATGCGGGCCACGTCGCGCAGGTACACGGCCGAGCCGTCCTGGTTGACCTTCAGCTGTATGGCCCCGAACTGCTCCGGGGTCTGCAGGCGCTCCTGCAAGGACACGGTGAAGTTAATGCGCTGGTTGGCCGCGGAGGGCAAGGCCCCCAGCTGGCCGGCGGAGATGTCCGCGTTCTGGGCGGTGATGGCCGCGGTCACGTCGGCGGGCACCAGATTGTAGTCGAGGAGCTTCTGGGGGTTCAGCCAGACGCGCATGGCGTACTGCGAGCCAAAAAGCGTGGTGTCGCCCACCCCGTCCACCCGGCTTATGGGGTCCACGATGTTGGCGGCCACGTAGTCGGAAAGGTCGGTCTGGCTCATGGACCCGTCTTCAGACACGAAGCCCATGACCGTCAGGAAGTTCATGGTGGACTTGGCCACGGTCAGGCCCTGGCGCTGCACTTCCTCGGGCAGAAGGGGCGTGGCCAGCTGCAGTTTGTTCTGAACCTGCACCTGGGCGATGTCCGGGTTGGTGCCGGCGTCGAAGGTCAGGGTGATGGTGGCCTGACCCGAGGAATCACTGGTGGAGGTCATGTAGCGCAGATTGTCGATGCCCTTCATCTGCTGTTCGATGACCTGGGTGACGCCGTTTTCCAAGGTCTTGGCCGAGGCCCCGGGATAGGTGGCCGTGATGGACACGGCGGGCGGGGCGATGGCCGGGTACTGGGCCACGGGCAGGCTTCGGATGGCGGCCAGGCCGGCCAGCATGATCACGATGGCGATGACCCAGGCGAAGACCGGGCGGTTTATGAAAAACGAGGACATATGCGCCTACTGCCCGTTTTGGGCCGAGGCCGCAGGTTTGTCCGACTTGCCCGAGTCCACGGCCTTGACGGTGATCCCCGGACGAACCTTTTGCAGGCCGTCCACGATGACCCGGTCTCCGGGACTCAGGCCTTCCTTGACCAGCCAGTCCTGGCCCACGGCCTGGTCCACCTTGACCTCCCGGGATTCCACCTTGTCGCCTTCCCCGACCAAAAGCACCGAGGCCTGGCCCCGGGCGTCGCGGGCAACCGCCTGCTGGGGCGCCAGGATGCCCTTTTCGTCCACGCCTTCCTCCAGCACGGCCCGCACGTACATGCCGGGCAAGAGGTCCTGGTTGGGGTTGGGGAACACGGCTCGCAGGGTGATTACCCCGGTGCTCTGCTCCACAGTGACCTCGGAGAGCTTGAGCGTGCCCGGAAGCGAATAGGTCGAGCCGTCCTCCAGGACCAGGCGGACCTTGGCCCCCTGGTCCGGGCTCTTCAGAACCCCGCTGGCCAGGTCGCGCTTTAAGCGCAAAAGCTCGGCGCTGGAGCGGGTCACGTCCACGTAGATGGGGTCGAGCTGCTGCACCGTGGCCAGGGAGGTGGTCTGGTTGGCCGTGACCAGTGCCCCGGGGGTGACCATGGACCGGCCGATGCGCCCGGGAATAGGCGAGGTCACCCGGGTGTAGTCCAGGTTGATGCGGGCCGATTCCAGGGCGGCCTTGTCCGCGCTAACGCTGGCCTCGGCCTGGCGGTAAGCGGACACGGCGTCGTCGTTGTCCTGGCGGGCGATGGAGCCGCTTTGGATCAGGGTCGCGTAGCGCTCGGCCTTGAGCTTGGTCGGCACCAGGTTGGCCTGGTCCTTGGCCAGGGTGGCCTTGGCCGAATCATAGGCCGCCTGGTAGGGAGCCGGGTCGATCTGGTAGAGCACCTGCCCGGCCTTTATGTCCGCGCCTTCCTCGAACAGGCGCTTGATGATGATGCCGCTGACCTGGGGGCGCACGTCGGCTATCTGATACGGAGCGGTGCGCCCGGGCATCTCCGTGGTTATGGTCACCGGCCTGGGGGTGATGGTCACCACCCCTACCTCCGGGGTGGGGACTGGACCGGGGCCCTGGGCTTTGGTTTCCTGGCACGCGTAAAGGCCAAGGGCCAAAATCAGGGCCATGGCCCGTAAGTAATTGGTAACTTTCATAAAGAGTACCCACTTAGACCCGGAGGTCCGGCTTGAATAGATTAACGCATGTTAACATGAAGGGAGGAAAATTTAGACAGTCACGGCCTTTTCGAAGATCTTCCAGTTCACCTCGGCCTGGTGCAGGATGTCCAGGTCTTCCATGCGGCGGCTGTACATCAGGCCCAGGGTCACGAAAAGGCCCAGGAAGGCGTGGTATATGTCGCAGGGGGCCAGGTCGTCCCGGATCTCGCCTTGCTCCTGGCCCTGGCGGATTATGGCCGAGAACTCGGCCACTTCTTCGCTACAGCGCTGGTGGACCCTGCGGCCCAATTCTGGCACCTCGAACCACAAGGCGTCGGAAAGATAGAGAAGTGGCAGGCCCCGGTAGCGCTGTATGAGCAAGATGTGGCCCCGGAAGACATTCCGCATGAGGTCCAGGGGACTGCGGGCCTGCGCTTTGGCCTTTTTCAGGCTCTCTGTCTTCAGGCCTTCCACCACGTCCAGAACCTCGGCCAAAAGGGCCGCCTTGGAATTGTAATGCCGGTACAGGGCCGGGGCCGTGACCCCGGTAAACTTGGCCACGTTGCGCACAGTCAACGCTCCCAGGCCCTGATCCACCAAAATGGCCATGGCCGTCTCGGCGATCTGCTCCCGACGCACTGAGGGGGCTAGGCGTTTCTTCATGCATTTAAGTTAACATGCGTTCAATTATACCGTCAAGGCCTTGCTCCGGCTCAGTCTTTCCCTCCAATCCGGGCAGTTCTTCAGTCCCCTGATATCCTACAAAACTTGGTCAGGTCTGGAAGCGCTTTATGAAAAGGGCCGAATTAATTTCATTGACAGAAAAATAATAAATGTTAATATTCATCAATAAATTTTACTCATAACTCCTCAGCCCAAGCTGAGTCTGATGAAAGGCGGTGACTATGGGTCGAAAGAAAACTCCGTTGAGCGATTCCTTGGCAATCAAAGCCAGCATTGTTGACACGGCCGAAGCCCTCTTTCGGGACATCGGCTATTCAAAGACCACCGTGGGGGAGATCGCCAAGGCCCTCGGCATGAGCCAGGCGAATGTTTACCGCTACTTTCCTACCAAGGCGTCAATTAACGAAGTCATCTGCGAGCGGGTTGTGCTGAGAATAGAGGAGAGATGTAAATCTGTTATAAATACGGACAAAGACGCCAAGTATCGCCTGTCCATGTTTCTCGTTGAGTATTTTCGAGCGGTAAAGGACAACGTAATAAAAGATAAACGTTTGCACGAAATGGTTGTTAAGGCCGTCGAACAAGCATGGGGTGTCATTCAGAGCCATGTTGATAGAATGGATAGAATCGTGCAGCAAATTTTGTCAGCGGGAATCTCGGAAGGGGTGTTCAAGGCAGTGGATGTCTCTAAGGCATCACTTGCGATACAAAATGCATTTTCTGCCTTCACATACCCTGGGCTTGTTGAGCGACAGATAATTGATGCTGTAAACTCCGGAGGTGAAGAACTGGCAGAGGCGAGATTGCTGGATTTAATAGATATTGTATTTCGTGGGATATGCCTTTGAGACGCATGTTCTGCATCGCATGTCGATAGAATTTTGGTGGTGTTTATGATTATTCCATTTGCGTTCACCGTGTCGAGAAAGATGGAAGTATCGAGCTTCGTTCTGTTGTTCTGTTTCTGCACGTTTTCGCTGGGAGCGTTGCTAGGATGCTCTGATAAGCAAGAACGCCCTCCATTTCGGCCTGTCGTCAAGACGGTTCGCGTCGCACTGGCCGCCGAATCCGAATCCCGAACCTATCCTGGCGTCATCGTTGCCCGGCACGAAGTGGAGGAATCCTTCAGAGTCTCAGGACGAATTGAACGACGTCTTGTGGACAAGGGCGACTTGGTGCGCAAGGGACAAAATCTTGCGATGCTGGATGACAAGGATTTCCGCCTCTCGGCGGAGAGCGCCCAGGCCGAGTTGAAAGCCGCATCTTCAAATGTCGCCCAGGCCTCCGCCGAAGAAAGACGTTATGCTTACCTGCTGTCGCAGCATGTGGTGAGCCAGTCCGAATACGACTTGAAGCGCCTGCAATCCGACGAGGCGAAAGCACGTTCAGAAAAAGCCGACCGCGCAAACAAACTGGCGCAGAACCAACTTGGATACACCAGCCTGGTTTCCAACGATGGCGGCGTGGTTACAAAGGTGGACGCAGAACCGGGTCAGGTCGTTGCTCAGGGACAGGCAGTGGTGGTCGTTGCCGAGGGAGGGGCTCTTGAAGTGCAGGCGGACATCCCAGAGGGACGTCTTCGTGATATCGACCATTCCAGTGCAGAGGTTACTCTTTGGTCTCAAAGCGGTTTGCGCTACAGGGCCATGTTGAGAGAAGCATCGCCATCAGCAGATCCCAATACCCGAACATATGCAGTACGGTTTTCGCTCGTCGATGGCGATGAGCGCGTGCATCTAGGGATGTCAGCCACACTGCATCTGTCGCGGCATGGCTCCGCCAAACTCATGCGCATTCCTTCCGCAGCGCTTTTCGAACAGGGCAAAGGCCCTGGGGTGTGGGTCGTGGAGCCTGTAACCGGGAAGCTGTCGCTCCGACCGGTCGAAATCGTTCGTTACACCGACCGGGATGCCCTGGTGCAAGGGCAGTTGCGCGAGGGTGAGAGGGTCGTCGCCGCCGGCGTTCAAAAGCTGGATTCAAGCATGTTGGTCCGCTTGGATCAATCGTGAAGGGTTGTTGTGAAATGAACCGTTTCAACCTGTCAGAGTGGTCCGTCACCCACCGGGAGGTGACCCTCTTCCTCATCTTGCTCGTGTCCGTATCCGGCGTTTGGTCGTATATGCGCCTCGGACGAGCCGAAGACCCGGAATTCACCATCAAAGACATGATCGTAACTGCAAATTGGCCCGGAGCCACCGCCGATGAAATGCAGCGCCTCGTTGCAGATCCCATCGAAAAAGATATCCAGCAAGTCCCCCATGTTGAGAAGGTAAAAACATATTGTCGCCCTGGAAGTGTGGTCATGCAGATCACGCTGCTTGATTCAACGCCGCCTTCCGAAGTCAAGGAATGCTGGTACCAGGTCCGTAAGCAAGTGAACGATATGAAAGAAGGCCTGCCTCAGGGCGTGGCTGGGCCCTATTTCAATGATGACTTCGGTGATGTGGACTCAGTTCTCTATCTGCTGACTGGAGATGATGTGACGGCACGTGATCTCAAAGACAAGGCAGAGGTCATACGTCAGGACCTGCTGCGTGTCCCATGTGTAAACAAAGTAATGTTTTATGGTGAACAAGCAGAGTGCATATTTGTTGAGTTTAATAATGATAAACTATCTACGCTCGGTGTATCTCCGCAAGAAATATTCGACTCAATCTCCAAACAGAATGAAATGGCTGCAGCTGGGTCGATGGAAACTTCCAATGATGCGATATATTTGAGAGTGAATGGAGCCCTAACGGGACTCGGAGCCCTCGCCGCAGTCCCGGTGCAAAGCGGGGGAAGGATATTTAGGTTGAGTGACATAGCTTCGTTGCGACGTGGTCCTGAGGATCCACCTTCCTTTGTGGTCCGCCATGAAGGCAAGCCAGCTCTCGCGCTTGGCGTTGTCATGACCAAGGGTGCCAATATCTTGGAGCTTGGGGACAATCTTGACGAGGCACTGTCGCGCATCAGGGAAAAGCTCCCTCTCGGTTTTGAGATTACCAAGGTGGCGGATCAGCCCAAGGTGGTTGACGCATCGGTCGGCGAATTCTTGCGATCATTTCTTGAGGCGTTGGTCATCGTTCTCGGCGTAAGCTTTCTTTCCCTTGGCTGGCGTGCAGGCTTCGTGGTGGCACTTGCCGTACCTTTGGTCATGGCCATGGTCATGACGGTCATGCAGGCGTTCGGGATGAGCCTGGATTGCATAAGCCTGGGAGCCCTGATCATCGCTCTGGGACTGTTGGTGGATGACGCCATCATTTCCGTGGAAATGATGGCGGTGAAAATGGAGCAGGGGTTTGACCGGGTCAAGGCCGCCATTTTCGCCTGGAACGCCACCGCGTTTCCCATGCTGACCGGTACGTTGGTCACGGCGGTGGGATTTCTGCCCGTTGGTTTGGCCAGATCCGTCTCTGGTGAGTATGCGTGCGGCATATTCTACGTTGTGGCCATTGCCCTTGTAGGCTCATGGTTCGTGGCTGTGTATTTTACCCCTTATTTGGGAATTAAGATTTTGCCAGATCATGTTGAGTCAAAATATGACAATGCATATTGTGTATATGAAAGCAAAGTCTATAATGATATTCGCAGTGTAATCAATTGGTGTGTAAGAAGGTGCAAAGCGGTTGTTGTTCTAACATCAATTTTGTTTGGAATTTCATTGATCGGATATTTATATGTGCAGCGACAATTTTTCCCGGACTCTTCTCGTCCGGAAATAATGGTGGAGCTCCAGCTCCCTGAAGGTAGCGCCATTAATGTCACCTCGAACGCCATGCAGGGCTTGGAAGAGTTTTTACAAAACGATCCCGAAATCCTTACCCGGACGAGTTACATAGGGTCAGGCGCACCGCATTGGTACCTGCCGATGATACCGGAACTTCCCAGGGCGAGTTACGGCGCCTGCGTGCTGTACACTGCCGACGCCGACGCCCGCGACAGGGTCAAGGCCAGGATCGAGCAATTCGTAGCAAACGGGGGTCTGCCACAAGCCAGGGTGCACGTCTCGATCCTCAGCCTTGGACCTCCTGTCGGGTTCCCTGTGCAATTTCGAGTCATGGGACCTGACCCGCTCAAAGTGCGCGAGTTTGCCTATCAAGTGCGGGACATCATGCGCGCCAACCCGAAAACTCGTGATGTGAACCTGGATTGGAATGAACAAGCCAAGTCGGTTCGTCTTGTGGTGGATGAAGATCGGGCCAGAATCCTGAACCTCACACGCCAGGATATCGCTAAAGCCCTCCAGATGTTGCTCTCGGGGGTAACCATCACTCAGATTCGGGATGGCATTGAATTGGTGGATGTCGTCGCCAGGGCTGTGGCGGAGGAGCGTTTAAGCCCGGACAGGCTGCAGGATCTGACGATCACCACGCTAAACGGTCATGCCGTACCCCTCTCTCAGGTGGCCAAGGTTCAGTACGCCTACGAGGACCCCATACTGTGGCGGCAAAACCGCGACCTGATGATCACCGTAAGAGCGGAAGTGGCTCCCGGGGTGCAGGCCCCTGACGTAGCCATGGAAATCGAGCCCCAGTTTGAGCCTTTACAAAAGAAATTGCCGATGGGGTACCGGATAGAGGCCGGCGGAGCATTGGAGGAAAGTGACAAAGCGAACCATTCCATAGAGGTTCTGCTGCCTCTCACCGTCGGTCTCATGCTGTGTTTCCTTATGCTTCAGTTGCAAAGCTTTTCGCGGCTTATTCTTGTTCTGGCCACCGCTCCCCTTGGGATGATCGGGGCGGTGGGGGCTCTGCTGCTGTTCAACAAACCTTTCGGCTTCGTGGCCTTGCTCGGGGTTCTCTCGCTGGCTGGGATGATCATGCGCAACAGTGTTATTCTCGTTGATCAGATCAGCCTGAACCTGAGGGAGGGGATGCCGGAATGGGAGGCCATAATCGAGTCGACCATCAGGCGGGCGCGACCGGTGGTTTTAACGGCTCTTGCCGCAATATTGGCCATGATCCCATTAACTAGAAATGTATTCTGGGGTCCCATGGCTTACTCCATCATGGGAGGGCTCTTGGTGGCTACTGTGCTGACGTTGCTTTTCACTCCAGCTCTTTATGCACTTATATTCCAAGTGAGGAGGAATTAGGGATGCCAAACGGGGTTCGATTATTCAATTCTGGAAAGGCAAGCGACTATGCTGTAAGATTTCTATGTGTAATTCTCGATGTGGTGGGAATGATCATTTCTATTTTTGCAAAATTTCAATATGCTATTAGGCGATACATAGTTAAAATTAAGAGGAAAAGAGTGAAGTGAATGACCTTACTCCGGATATTGTGTGCGAAAGTATATATTCACTTTTAAAAGTGTTCAAATGTCTCTATTGCGATATTTAGTTGTGGCGATCAATGCGCTATGCTATCGCGTACTTGAGAAATTTCGTTCAACAGTGGCAAAATCCATGCAGGTCAAAACATAATCCTACAAACAGTCGGCAGTATAGCCGCGATACCCCCCCCTGCGCGATATTCTTTTGATTTCCCCTAAGCTACCTTATACGTTTTGGAGCTTTCACGAGACCTGCCGCATCAACGGCCGCAAGACACTGGCCCGTCTTTGGGGCTTATCACAGTCGCGGCCTTGGGCAAGGCCAAGCCGGAGCCACGGCCCGCATGGAGCCTGCCCGGCGCGCGCGATCAGATTCGCTCGTTGGTCGCATTCGCCCGGGTGGTATGGCGACAAGGGGTCAAGGCCCCCTACCGCCGTTCTGGCTGCAACTCCTCGACGTGTACCGGCGCAACCCCACCCGCATGATCCGGTACCTGCAAACCTGTGCTTTCGGTGAAAACATGTTCGCCCTCCGAAAGGAAATTCTGGGTGGCGATACGTTGCAAAGCCAGCAGGGTTCGTGAGCCTGCTGGAGCAGGTTGGAGTGCTGCCGAAAGTTGGGCAGTCTGCTTAGCTGAAATCCTTGAATATTGGAGGCATAACTCTTTTGACGGGAATCGGTCATGGACGTATACGGGATAAGATCGACGTCTGTGGAGGCGGCATGACCATCAACTGGACGTTAGCTTGGATGCGTCGCTTATCTGTCCACCAAAGAGGGACCACCTCAATCTGAGGTGTCCAAGTGGGTGCGCTGGAAGTGCCTGGCAGGGGTGGTTATTCACAATCAGGTCAGATTTTAATCTGGTTATAGAGACTGATATTGGAGACCGGCCATGAAATTCGACTTGAGAGCCAAGATTCTGCTTCCAAGCGTAGTTGTTGTAATCGTAGCGTTTTCAGTTTCGACCTTTATTTCGTATAAAATTTCAAAAAATACATTGCAGAATGTGTTGTTGGCTAACGCAGGTAGATTTTTATCTGATGCCGATAGTCAAGTTGATGAATTTGCAAGTACGTTATTGCGAATAATGACAATACAAAGCAAGAATGATACTTTGGTTAAAGTTTTTACAGAAAATGGAAATGTAAACATTAAGCTTGCAAATGAAGCACTAAAGCGGATTGTTGAGTATTCAAATTCCATACAGTCTGCAAATTTGGTGTCTCTTGATGGTCATTTTATAGCAAGTTCTGACAACTTGTCCAAGGAAGTTGTCAGCGATAGGCCGTATTTTAAACTCGCAGCCGGCGGCAAAGAAAATATCTCGGCACCATTCATGAGCAAAATAACTTTTAGGCCGGTATTGATTTTTGCCGCGCCGGTGGAAGCTGGCGGCAAGGTTGTGGGACTTTTGCATCTTCGGGTAGATTTGGCAAAGTTTTCAGACGAACTGATTTCCCACATGAAGCTTACCAAAGACGGATATACATATCTGGCGGACAGTTCTGGGCTTATATTTAGCCATCCGAATAAGGATCTTGTCCTGAAGTTGAATATAAGCGAATATGATTGGGGCAAGCGGATGATGTCCCAGGACGCTGGGACGATCGCGTATGAGTTCAACGGCATTCAAAAAACAGCAATATACAAAAAGAATAAAATCACTGGGTGGATGGTGGCCATAACCATCGATGATGCAGACGTGGCAAGGGAAACCGTTCCGCTTCGGAATTCGAACCTGTTGATCGGTGTCTGCGGAGTATTGCTGATCTGTCTGGTGATGTTCCTTGTTGTACGACAGATATTGATAAACCTGAACGCCTGCATTTCATTTTCCGAAACCGTGGCGGAGGGGGACTTGAGCCGGACCTTGGATGTACACCAGGATGATGAAGTCGGCGCCCTGGCTGACGCGTTGCGTAAAATGGTGGATAACCTTAAGTCAAGAATCACTGAAGCCAATGAACAATCGCGTTTGGCAGCTGTGCAAGCTGTGGAGGCTTCCAAGGCGAAAGCAATCGCTGAGGAAGCGCAAGCGCGTGCTGAACGGGCTAAGGCCCAAGGTATGTTTGATGCCGCAAATCAACTGGAAAGAGTTGTAACGATTGTGACATCGGCATCAGAAGTACTTTCTGCACAAATCGAGCACTCCAGCCGGGGCTCGGAAGAACAATCTCAGCGAGTCGGAGAAATTGCAGAGGCTATGAAGGAGATGTACACCATTGTACTTGATGTAGCCAAAAATGCTTTAGAAGCTGCGGAAGTCGCCGGTAAGACAAGACATAAAGCGGAGGATGGCGCTTCAATAGTCAAGAAGGTTGTTCAAGAGATCTCTGTGGTTCAGAAGCAAACTCTTGACATGAAAAGCGACATGACCGCTTTGGGCCAGCAAGCCCAAGGTATTGGCCAGATCATGAACGTGATCTCCGACATCGCGGACCAGACAAACCTGCTGGCTCTCAACGCGGCTATTGAGGCGGCCCGCGCAGGCGAGGCCGGGCGGGGATTCTCTGTAGTTGCGGATGAAGTCAGAAAGCTAGCCGAAAAGACCATGACTGCGACAAGAGAGGTCGGGGATGCCATCCATGGGATTCAAGATGGAACTACCAAGAACATCGCGAACGTCGACAACGCCGTGGAGCAAATCGATGGTGTCACAACTTTGGCAGAAAAATCCGGTGAAGCCCTTAATGAGATTGTCTCTCTGGTAGAATTCACAACTGATCAGGTCAGATCCATCGCTACCGGGGCAGAAGAGCAATCTGCCGCCAGTGCGGAAATCAATCGGAGCATAGAGGAAGTAGATCGCATATCATCCGATACCGCAGTTGCCATGAAGCAATCATCTCTGGCTGTAAATGATCTGGCCAATCAAGCCCAAGTACTTAAGGATTTAATTGAGGAAATGAAAACTACAAAAGGCGATGAATATATTATAAGATGATAATGCGCCTTTATTGCATCGATTGAGTGGTAATTACGGCGTGTTTTCGGGCCATTGAATGGTCCCGAGCAATCCAAACATATTCTGACTGCGCTTGGCTCACGCATGGAACAAACGGCAAGCTCATGAAACATTTAGGCGAGGAGCGGCTATGAATCGCAGCATCATCATGGGTATGGTTCCCGTTCTGGTAGGGCTTGGCATTTGGGCCGTCCCCGTCCCCGTCGGGCTTGAGCCCGGGGCCTGGGCCTACTTCGCGGTGTTCACGGCCGTGGTGATCGCGCTGGTGCTGGAGCCCATCCCCCCCGCGCTGGCCGGGCTGCTGGGTGTCATTGTGGCCGCCGTTTTCAAGCTCGTGCCGCTGACGCCAGGCAAGGCGGCCACGGCCGCAGACGGGATCAAGTGGGGTCTGGCCGGGTTCTCCGACGGCACGGTGTGGCTGATCTTCGCCGCGTTCATGTTCGCCCTGGGCTACGAAAAGACCGGGCTGGGCAAGCGGCTGTCGCTTACCCTCATCAAGCTCATGGGCAAGCGCACCCTGGGCCTGGGCTACGCCGTGGCCCTGGCCGACCTCGTGCTCGCGCCGTTCATGCCCTCCAACACGGCCCGCAGCGGCGGCACCATCTTCCCCATCATCAAGAACATTCCGCCGCTCTACGGCTCGTCGCCTGAAAAGAATCCACGAGGCATCGGCGCCTACCTCATGTGGGTCGCCCTGGCCACCACCTGCGTCACCTCTTCCATGTTCCTCACCGCCCTGGCCCCCAACGTGCTGGCCCAATCCCTGTTGGAAAAGACCTTCAAGGTCAGCCTCACCTGGAGCCAGTGGTTCGTGAGTTTCCTGCCCGTGGGCGCCATATTGTTCGTGGCCACCCCGTTTTTGGCCTACGTCATCTACCCTCCCACCCAGAAGGTCTCCGCAGACGCTCCCGTCTGGGCCGGCAAGGAACTCGAATCCATGGGTTCCATCAGCGGGCGAGAAATCCTCATGGCCTGCCTGGCCGTAGGCGCGCTGCTCGGATGGATATTCCTCCCGGACCAGGTCAACCCCACCACCGTGGCCCTGGCCGCCGTGGGGATCATGGTGCTCTGCAAAGTGGTGAACTGGGACGATGTGCTGGGCTACAAACAGGCCTGGAACGTGCTGGTGTGGTTTGCCACTCTGGTCACCCTGGCCGACGGCCTGAGCAAGACAGGCTTTCTCCCCTGGTTCGCCAAGACCATTTCCGGCAGCATGCAGGGCATGTCCCCCACGGCCACCCTGCTGGGCCTGGTGCTGGTATTCTTCATCAGCCACTACATGTTTGCCAGCGTCACCGCCCACGTGACCGCCATGCTGCCGGTGATGCTGGCCGCGGCCATGGCCGTGCCCGGCCTGAATCTCAACCTGGTTTCCATGGTGCTGTGCTCCACGCTTGGCATCATGGGCATCATCACCCCCTACGCCACCGGACCCTCGCCGATCTACTACGGCTCAGGTTACGTGAAGGGGAAGGAGTTCTGGGTGCTGGGCCTCGTGTTTGGGGCCATCTACCTGGGCGTGTTCCTGCTGGTGGGCCTGCCCTGGATCACCTCCAGGATGTAGAAGGCCACCCGGTCGGGACGAAAAACAAACTACGCGGGGTTCAAGCCGCCGGGCGAAGAGCAGACGCCTCGCCCGGCGGTCGGTCTACAGCTTGACCCGGACCAGGGAGGCCGTGCGGATGGCCTTGCTTTTGGCTTCGTCCACGTCCCGGCCCAGGGCCAGGGCCACGCCCATGCGGCGCAGGCCGCGCACCTCGGGCTTGCCGAAGAGGCGGATGGCCGTGTCCGGATCGGCCAGGGCCTCCGGATCGATCTCATAGCAAGGGGCAGCCGAATCGCCCTCGGCCAGGATGACGCGGGAGGCGGCCGGTCCGTACTGACGGATGGCCGGGATGGGCAAGCCGAGGATGGCCCGGACGTGCAGGGCGAATTCAGACAGGTCCTGGGAAATGAGGGTGACCATGCCCGTGTCGTGGGGCCGGGGCGACACCTCCGAGAAGAGCACCCGGTCGCCCTTCACGAAGAGCTCCACGCCGAACAGGCCCCGCCCGCCCAGCGCGGCCGTGACGGTTTCCGCCATGCGCCGGGCTTCGGCCAGGGCCTTGTCGCTCATGGGGTGGGGCTGCCAGGATTCGCGATAGTCCCCTTTCTCCTGCCGATGGCCGATGGGTGCGCAGAAACCCGTGCCCCCCGCGTGCCGGACGGTGAGGAGGGTGATCTCGTAATCGAACTCCACCAGCCCTTCCACGATGACTCGCCCGGCTCCGGTCCGCCCGGCGGTCTGGGCGTACTCCCACGAAGCTTCCGCATCGGCCGCGGTGCGGGCAACGCTTTGCCCCTTGCCCGAAGAGGACATGACCGGCTTGATCACGCAGGGGAAACCCACTTCCCGGCAAGCGGCCAGGAATTCCGTCTTCGTGCCGGCAAAACGGTAGGGCGAGGTGGGAAGGCCCAGCTCCTCCGCCGCCAGGCGGCGGATGCCCTCGCGGTCCATGGTCAGCCGGGCGGCCCTGGCCGTGGGGACTACCGTGACCCCCTCGGCCTCCAGGGCCAGCAGTTCCTCGGTGGCTATGGCCTCGATCTCCGGCACGACGAAGTGGGGCTTTTCCTCCTCGATGATCCGGCGCAGGGCGGCGGCATCGAGCATGCTCACCACGTGCGCGCGGTGGGCGACCTGCATGGCCGGGGCATTGGGGTACCGGTCCACTGCGATGACCTCGACACCCAGGCGCATGGCCTCGATGGCCACCTCCTTGCCGAGTTCGCCGGAGCCGAGCAAGAGGAGCCTGGTGGCGGACGAAGTGTATGGCGTGCCGATGATCGCCATGAAGACCTCCTAGACGGGTAAAGAATGGTGATGGGAAAAATGGACAGGGATGGCGGTCGCCGGGCACCGACGACCGCCCCCGGGCTCACTTCAGCCCGTAAATCCTCTTTCGGCCATTCTGGCCTTCACTTTGGGGGCTTCGCTGTCCCAGCCCTGGGTCACCTCGCGGCCCTCCTTGTAGCGGAAGTCGCAACGGTCGTAGCCAAGCGCCAAAGTGGTCGTGCGCTGAAGCCCGGTGCCCTGTGCCCGGCTTTTTATAAAGTCGTTGAGGCAAACGTAAGGGGCAAGCTGGGGCAATCCCCGTGACCGCAGGTATTTCACCACCCCGCACTCGCTGTAGTCGTAGCCGAAATCGAAATCCTGGCCGTCGCCGACATAAAAAGCGGCCACCCAGTTGCCCGGATAGTCGCGCTGCCTGGTCCAGGCTGCCCAGGCAAGGCCCTGCGCCATGCTTTCCCTGGTGAAGCGGGCCTTGCCTTCGGCCAAGGCCTTTTGCGGATCGCCGCTTTGGAATTCACCGGCGTACATGTCGCACACCAGGCGGCCGATATCCTCGGCGCTCAACCCGAGCGGCAAAAGCCCCTCGCCCAAGGCGGCGTACCAGGCTGCGACCACGATGAATTCGCTGTCAGGATTGCGCTTTCCTCCAACCTCCGGCAAGTGCGCCAGTTGGGCTGTGAAGCTCTCCAGGGATTTTCGCGCACCGAGAGCGGCCTTCCCCTCCCCCAGCCTCGGGGCGAGCATCTGCTTCGCACCCTGGCAGACTTGCTCGAACTGACCAAGAAAACCACGGGCAGGGTCGGTGTAATAGGGCTGACCGCCGCCCTGGGCCAGGACAAGGCTCGGGAAAAGAGCGCGCAGAGCCAGGCAGCCTCCCCCAAGCGACAGCAGTTGAAGCAATTTTCTTCTAGGAACCGCCCGATGGTCGTGAGGCATATCCTGTTCCCTCCCGAATTCTGAGCCGAGACCCTGCGGATGCAAGGTCTTACAGTGCGTTGTCCGAGTTCCCAGAGTCAATCGTGGATGTGGTAATGCCGGTGGTCGCCGCCGTGGGCGTGCTGGTGGAACCGGGGATCGATCAGGTTCACCTGCAGCAGCAGCTCCCTGTCCGAGAGGATCTCCGCGGGAGCCCCGGCGGCCAGCAGGCGGTGGTCCTCGCCGAAAACCAGCACGCGGTCCGCGATCTCCTCGACGATGTCGAGATCGTGCGTGGCGGTGATCAGCGCCTTCCCGCACCGGCCGAACTCGACCAGCATGTCCACCAGCCAGCGCTGGGTGCGCGGGTCGAGGGCCGCCGTGGGCTCGTCGAGCAGCAGCACGGACGGATTGGTCGCCACCACCGCGGCCAGGGCCACCCGCTTCTTCTCGCCTCCGCTCAGCCTGAAGGGCGGCCGGTCCTTGAGGCTCCCGATGCCGAAGAGCTCCAGGACCTCGGTGACGCGTTGGCGCACCTCCTCACCTGGCAGGCCCATGTGCAACGGGCCGAATGCGATCTCCTCCCAGACGCTCGAGGAAAAGAGCTGGGACTCCGAGTTTTGGAAGACGAATCCCACCCGCTGCCGGAAGGCCAGGTTGAACTCCTCGTCGTTCAGGCTTTTCTCGTCGAGTACCTGGCCGAAGGCGCGCACCAGGCCGGACTGGGGGAAGAGCAGCCCGTCCAGGATCTTGAGCAAAGTGGATTTGCCCGAGCCGTTGGCGCCCAGCAGGACGATCCGTTCCTGCTCGTGGATGGTCAGGTCCAGGTCCTTCACCCCGGATTCGTGCCCCGGATACCGGAAGTTCACCTGTTCCAGCGAAAAGACGGGGGGGCGGGCGGACTCAGGCGAAGACACGTTCGCTCCCCATGAACAAGACGGCGACAACGAGCACCAAGGCGATCCACAGCCAGTCGCTCCGCTTCATCCTGAAGAGCGACAGGGATTTGGGAGCTCCGGCGTAGCCGCGCGCGAGCATCGCCCCGTGCACCTCTTCACTGAGCGCGGTGGTCTTGCCCCAGAGAGCACCCATGGCGGAAGCCACGAAGCGCCGTTCCTCGCTGGACTGCGCGCGGCCGACAAGCCTGCTTCTGCGGGCCATGAACATGTCGGCGCTCGTCTGCAGCAGGAGGAAGATGTATCGATAGCTCATGTCGAGCACGGCGATGAAGACCACGGGAATCCTGAGCACGTGGATCGCCTTGAGCAGGGCGTTCCACCGCGTGGTAAGGGTCAGCAACACGGCCAGGGACACGGACGCGCCGGTTCGTAGCATCAGCAGCGCAGCGGCCGCAACCCCTTCCCTGGTGATGGTCACCACCGCGGGGATGGTCAGATAGCCAAGCGTAACCGGATGGTTCAGGTGAAACAGGGTCAGAAGCGGGGTGCCCGGCCGCACCACGTTGAACAAGGCGGGAAAGGCCACGATCCCCGTAAACAAGGCCACCATGCCCCATACCCTGGTGACGAAGGTCCGAAAGGGCACCAGGGAGCTCCTGGCCAGCCAGAAGAGCCACAGGTTGTACAAGACCAGCGGAAAAACATGGCGGAACATCCCAGCCATGAAAATCAGGAAGAGGACGGTCACCAGCTTCGCGCGCGGGTCGATCCCCTGCAGCAGGCCCGGCTCGCCGGCGAGATGCTCGGAGAAGACCTCGTTCTGCATGAACTCCGTGATGGCGTTCAGGGTTTTCTCCACGAAGCCGCGCCGGGAGGAACGCCTCCGCCGCGCCCCAGGCATCGGCGAGGCTATGTTCTGCCGTAGCCAGGACGGAACGGAGTGCGCTTCGGGCATTACTCCATCGCCCTGCGCTCGGTGGCCTGGAACCTGGCGAACAGGTACGTCAGCAGGCTGATGATTCCAACGGCGATGACGGCGCACAGGATGTACACGGCTGCCGAGGACCAGAAGCTTTCAAGTCCGGGGAGGGAGTAATCGTCGAACAGGGCGTGCGACCAGGTGTCGCCCAGCTTTTCGACGCCCGAGGGGACATAGCCGAGCATTTTCTGCAGCTCGTCGCTGCCCCACTCGCCCCAGGCCGTGTCCTTGGCCAGGAGGCCCAGGGGGGACAGGACGATCATGGCGCCCACCGCCCACCACATCTTGCGGAAGCCGACGGGAGCCGCCGCGGCGGGGGCGGCCGACAACGCCTTGATGTCCAGCAGCTTCGCGCTGGAGGACTGCAGGTAGCGGACCGCCAGGGCGGTGACCACCGCCTCCAGCGGGCCGGCCAGGGTGAGGTGGGCGAACAGCATGGCCGGGACGGCGATGGTAAGCGGGTAGGGACAGAAGAGCGGGACGTTTTCCGCCGTGTGGAAGAGGAGGGGCTGGAGTCCGAGCTCCATCCCCGCGCAAAAGGCCGCGGCGTTGATCCCGAGGTAGGACCCCACGGCCGCGCCGATGAAGCGGCGCGACGCGGTGAGTTCGCTGCCGCCGCTTATGAGGCGGTACACGCCGTAAGTGACGAAGGGGAGCACGAGCCCCATGTTGAAACAGTTGGCGGTGAAGGTCAGGACGCCTCCGTCGCCGAAGAGGAGGGCCTGGATGGCCAGGGCGATGGTCACGCAGATCAGGGCCGCCCACGGCCCGAGCACCACGGCCAGCAGCCCGCCCCCGACGGCGTGCGCGGTGGTTCCATCGGGAATGGGCACGTTGTACATCATGATGGTGAAGGAGAAGGCCGCCCCGATGGCCATCAGGGGCACATATTTCGACTTGATCCAGTTCTTCAGGTTCCTGGCCGCGACGGCCCAGGCCGGGACCATGACCACGCCGAAGGCCGCGCACGTCGAAGGACTCAAATACCCGTCGGGAATATGCATCGGGCGCCTCCCCATTTGATGTATACGTCGCACGAAAACGTGCTACTTGTGCCCTTTCCGGCGGGAAGTGTCAACTTGACCCTGGGCGGTCACGGGGAGGGCGGGCCGGATTTCGTAAAAAAATCAGGAATCCTGATGGATTGCCGAGGGCGGTGCAGTCGAAATCATTTTATGACTGTCTCCCCGTTCGCGACGGGGGCACCCGTTTTCATGCACCTAAGCGATGCCCTGCCCGGTGGTGGTCAGCGTCAGCTTGCCGTGCTTGACGCCTTTGGTGGCGATCAATTTGTCGGCCAGCCGCTTGATGGTGTCCCCGGCGCCTTTCAGGATGAGCACTTCCAGGCAGTTGTGGTGGTCCAGATGCACGTGCATGGTGGTCAGGATCACGTCGTGCGAGTCGTGCTGGGCTTCCATGAGCCTCTGGGTCAGATCGGAGAAGTGGTGGTCGTACACCAGGGTGAGCACGGCTGCGAGGTCCTTTCCGCCCAGTTGCTGTTCCCGCTCCACCAGCACGCCGCGGATGAGGTCCCGGATGGCCTCCGAGCGGTTGGGGTAGCTTTTCTCCTCGCAGAGTGCGTCGAACTGGTCCAAGAGATCCGAGTTGAGCGAAACCCCGAAGCGTATGGTCTTCCCCATTTCCTTGGCTCCTTTGTTTCCAGGTAGCGTGAATTCCGGTGGCGTTCAACCTCCCGGGTCGCTGCAACGGCATGGCTTGACATTGGCGCCCGCCCGCGTGCATGAGTGAAAATCAGCAAATTCCCAGGAGCCCGGTGGCGTACATCCCCGCCGGACCGCCTTCCGAGGAGGTTTTTCATGAATGACCGCGGTAAAGACGGCCTGACCAGGCGCGAATTCAACTCCCTGGCCGTCGTGGCCACGGCGGCGGCCGCATTCGGCGCTTTTTCACCCCTGCAAGCCCATGCCCAAGGAGCCCCCATGTTCCCCATGCCTCCCCTGCCTTATCCCGAAGATGCCCTGGAACCTGTGATTTCAGCCAGAACGCTGTCCTTCCACTACGGCAAGCACACCAAGCTCTACTACGACAATGTGAACAAGGCCCTGGAAGGCAAGCCGTCCGCGGGGCTGACCCTGGAGAAGGTGTTCCTGGACGCCTCCAAGGACGCCGCTTCCGTCGGCCTCTTCAACAATGCGGCCCAGGCCTGGAACCATACCTTCTATTTCGCCGGGTTGAAGAAGGGCGGGGGCGGCGAACCCACGGGCAAGCTGGCCGCCGCCCTCAAAGCCGGATTCGGCGGTTTCGAGGAATTCAAAAAGGCTTTCATCGACGCGGCCGTCACCCAGTTCGGCAGCGGCTGGGCCTGGCTGGTGGAGGAGGGCGGAGCGCTCAAGGTGGTCAAGACCCCTAACGCCATGAACCCGTTGGTCAGCAACCAAAAACCGCTTTTCACGGTGGACGTGTGGGAACACGCCTACTACCTCGACTACCAGAACCGCCGCGCGGACTATGTCAAGGATGTGCTGGAAAAACTCGCCAACTGGGATTTCGCGGCCAAGAATCTGGCATAATTGCCGGACAAGCTCCCCGCCTGGCATCGAAGGGCCGGTTCCGGACCATTCCGGAACCGGCCTGCTGTCCCACCCGATGTCTTCAACGAAACCAATCCCCACGCAACCCGGAACAATCTCAAGCCGAAAAACTTCTGGGGCATGGCTGGCGTGCTTGACGCGCGCCTTCGTTCAATTCTGGCTTATACAGATCAATCTCAATATATCCTTCAGGAAAGTTGTCCGGACATGGCCCATAACGGCATGGCAAATGTGGTTTCGAGCATGACCGCTTCAGGACAAACTCATCCTGTCGTCATGAATTTCAGTGGAGGAGCGTTTCTTTGATTTATTACGCATCTCCGCGATGTTTTAATGAACAACACGGAGAGAAGTGAGTCATGACCAGGAGGGGATGGCCGGGGGCATCGCCGAGGGCATCATGAACTACAAGGACCACATCGAGGGCTACGCTGCCAGGAGCTAACGGTCATAAACGGCTCGGCTCGCGCGTCCACCTTCCCGGCCGGGAACGGTGCTTTTCCGATGGACACGCCGATGTGAGCTCTCCCCGTTTTTTTCGCCCGCGTACCGTGCCTTTGTCTGATCGAATTCTTTCTGAGCCTATTGACACTGATTATCAATTTCAGTAGTGGTGCTGCGTGACCTGAACACCGGATAGGTCATGCTTCCCCTGAGCGACCGCCCTGCGGCCGCAGGGAGGCGGATCGGCATGTCTTGATCAAACACGCCGGAGCGTCCTGCCTCGTGGCGGGCGGGCCGGCGAAGGAGTGCCTCCCAATGGTGGAGAAAATCATTATCGCGATCCTGGTCGCCCTGGCCCTGGCCTACGTGGTGCGCCGCGCCCTGCGCAAGGGCGGCTCGTCCTGTGGATGCGGCTGTTCGGACGGCGGCTCGGGTGGTTGTTGCAGCGGCCGCGGTCAGGACATCAAATCTTCGCCGTGTGAGTGTTCCAGGAAATCGTGACTTTTTTTAACCCAATCTATTGATAATGAAAATCAACATCGGAGACGAAATGGACCAGGCTGTCTCGCTGCGCACGCTCAAGGTTGGTGAGAAGGCACGCATCTCCCGCGTTCTGGCCGAAGGGGAACTCGGCCGGCGCATCCGGGACATGGGCCTCGTGCCCGGCACGGACGTGGAAATCGTGGGCTCGGCCCCGCTCAAGGACCCCGTGGCCCTGCGACTGAAAGGATTCACCCTATCGCTTCGCAACAACGAGGCCGACTTCATCCAGGTTTCCCCACGGAATTGACCGGGGGAAATCTTTCGGAGGCCTGAATGTGTGCGGTTCTTGTGGGTGGGATGACCAGGCTGAGGAAGGATTACGTCGATGCGGCAGGGGAATGTGGGGTCCGGCTGAAGGTTTTTACAGGCCAGGAAAGCAAGATCGCCGACAGGATCGGGAATGCGGGCCTCGTCATCATCTTCACCAACAAGGTTTCCCATGAAGGGCGCCGCCAAGCCGTTGTTTTCGCCAGGAGCAACAATATCCCCCTGCGCATGGTTCATTCGTGCGGCATCGCTTCCCTGCGAAAGTGCCTGGAATGTTCCGGGTGTCATGGCTTGGCCGACGGCGCGTCAGCCAGACCGGCGTCCTGCGACGACGGCAGACGATAAAAAATACCGACCATACCGTGGTCGACAGAGAGGAGAGGCACGCATGGGCGAAACATTGACCATAGCCTTGGCCGGAAACCCCAATGCCGGTAAGACCACGCTGTTCAACGCCCTCACGGGTTCGAGGCAGCACGTGGGCAACTATCCGGGCATAACCGTCGAAAAAAAGGAGGGCTTCCTGGATTTCGAGGGAGCATCCCTGCACATCGTGGACTTGCCCGGGACCTATTCCCTGACCGCCTATTCCCAGGAGGAACTGGTGGCCAGGGACTTTCTTGTGGGCGAGCGCCCCAAGGTGGTCATCGACGTCATCGATTCCAGCGTCCTGGAGCGCAATCTGTACCTGACCGTGCAGTTCATGGAACTGGGCATCCCGGTGGTCCTGGCGCTCAACATGATGGACGAGGTCAGGAAGCGGGGCATCCGGATCAACAGCGGCCGTTTGTCGAGGCTGATGGACCTGCCGGTGGTGGAGACCGTGTCCAGGAGCGGCCAGGGGAAAACCGAACTCGTCCAGGAAGCGGTGGCCCTGGCCAAAAAGGGTTTGTCCTGGAAACCCCTGCACATCTCCTACGGCCCGGACCTGGACGAGACCCTGACCCAGATGACCGCCAGGATCACGGCCAAGTCCCTGCTCACCGGCCGCTATCCGGCCCGCTGGGTGGCTCTCAAATATCTGGAGGGCGACGACCAGATCAAGGCGCTTGGACGCCAGGCCGACCCCGAGCTGGCCGACTGGCTGGAGGCCAAGTGCCGGGAGGTGGCCGACCACCTGCGCGCCACACTGGGCACCTACCCCGAGGCCGTGGTGGCCGACTACCGCTACGGCTACATCGCCGGCATCCTCCGGGACGGGGTCGTCTCCAGCGACGGTCTGGGCGACCGTATCGCCGTGTCGGACAAGATGGACCGCGTGCTCACCCACAGGTTCATGGGGCCGGTGCTCATGTTGGGGGTCTTGTACCTGCTGTACTGGGTGGCCTTCACCTTGGGAAAATACCCCATGGACTGGCTCCAGTCCGGCTTCGACCTGGCGGCCAAGGTGGTGGGGGACGGGCTCGGCGAGGGTCTTTTGCGTTCGCTGCTGGTGGACGGCATCATCGCGGGCGTGGGCGGGGTCATGGGTTTCGTGCCTTTGATCCTGATCATCTTCGCGTTCATCGCCTTCCTGGAGGACTCCGGCTACATGGCCCGCATCGCCTACATGCTGGACCGGGTCTTCCGCATCTTCGGGCTGCACGGCTCCTCGGTGATGCCGTTCATCATCTCGGGAGGCATCGCGGGCGGTTGCGCCGTGCCCGGGGTGCTGGCCGCCCGGACCCTGCGCAGCCCCAGGGAACGCCTGGCCACCCTCCTCACCGCGCCCTTCATGACCTGCGGGGCCAAACTCCCGGTGTTCATCCTGCTCGCCGCCGCCTTCGTTCCCAAATACCAGGCCCAGACCATGTTCGGCCTGACTCTGCTGGGCTGGGCCGTGGCCCTGGGCGTGGCCTGGCTGCTGCGCGCCACGTTGGTCCGCGGCGAGTCCACCCCGTTCGTCATGGAACTGCCGCCCTACCGCCTCCCCACTTTGCGCGGTGTGGCCATCCACACCTGGGAGCGCACCTGGCAGTACCTCAAAAAGGCCGGCACCTTCATCCTGGCCGTGTCCATCCTGCTCTGGGCGGCCATGACCTTTCCCGGCCTGCCCGCGGACAGAGAAGCCGCTTACGAGGCCCAGAAAGCCGAGATCGGCGCCAAGATCGAGGCGCTCACAGGGACGACCGGGAGCAAGGCCGCTCTTGCCGGGGACGCCGCCACGACTGGCGGAACCAAGGCCAAAGACTTCTTGGACGATGACGCCGCCGAGCCTTACATCTTCCCGAGCACCACAACCGCCAAGGCCGCCGTCGGGGAAGAGACCGCCGAATCCCTGAAGGCCAAGCTCGAAGGCATCGACAAGGCCAAGGCGGCCGAGACCCTGACCTCCTCCCTGGCCGGCAGGCTGGGCGCTGCCCTGGAGCCCGTCACCAAATGGGCCGGCTTTGACTGGCGCACCAACATCGCCCTGGTGGGCGGTTTCGCGGCCAAGGAAGTGACCATTTCCACCCTGGGTACGGCCTATTCCCTGGGCGATGTGGACAAGGAGGACGTGACCCCGCTCGTCGAACGCCTGCGCGTCGACCCCAATTGGAACGTGGTCAACGGCTTGGCCCTGATGGTCTTCATCCTGCTCTACACGCCCTGCATCCCCACGTTGGTGATGATCGGCAAGGAGACCGGCTCCTGGAAATGGCCGGTGTTCTCCATGGCCTTCAACTCCACCCTGGCCTACCTGTCGGCTGTGGCCATCTACCAGGTCGGAACGTTCCTTATGCACTAACCGCCTTCCACCCCGCCCACCCCCCGCCCCATGAGACCGCCCGGCTCGACGCCGGGCGGTCATCCTGTCCACGATCCCCTCCCGGTCAACCCGGGGAGGGAATCGTCATATTGCGAGCCCCCGTGCCCCGGGGCATTCACGGGGGCAAAGTCACCCGGGGGAGGCCAAGGGGCTCCGGATGATAATTTTAGTAATGTGTTCTTTGCGCCTTGCGGCACGGAGACTTTTTTGCGTAAGAGTCACTGTTAACTGCTAATTGTTCTGTGAAACCAGGGGCAGGGCCGCGGGGGGCATATGCACGAGAGTGGAATTCTTGTCCGGGTTCTGGAACTGATGAAGTGTGATATGCCCACCGACAAACTTCTCGGTGGCATGGTCGATATCCTTGCGCAATGGTCTGGATTTGAGGCCGTTGGGTTGCGGTTTCGAGAGGGCAACGACTTCCCGTATTTCAAAACCAAGGGGATGAGCCGGGAGTTCGTCCGGCTTGAGAACAGCCTTTGTCCGCGCGCTTGCACGCGCGAGGGTGGCGCCTCTCGGGACGCCGAGGGCGACGTTTCGCTCGACTGCGCCTGCGGGTGTGTCCTTCAGGGCAGGGTCGACCACGCGGAATCGTTCGTCACCAGCTACGGCAGCATGTGGACGAACAGCAACACGGAACTGTTGGCGGAAAAGCCTGCGCTTAAGGATGCGATACGCGGAGAATGCCTGCGCGCCGGTTACGAAACCTCAGCCTTGATCCCCGTTCGCTTCGGTGACCAGACGTTCGGACTTCTCCAGTTCGAGGACAAACGCCCGGGGCTTCTTGACGACGAGCTGCTTCAACTCCTCGAGTCCGTCGCTATGAGCCTCGCGATCGCATTATCCCAGCGCGAGTATGCACGACGCCTCTTGCAGGAGAATGAGCTCCTGGAGAAGCGTGTCGAGAAACGTACGCGAGAGCTTGAAAGGGAAGTTGCCGAACACGCACTGGCCGAAGCGTCTCTCCGGGACAATGAAAAACGCTTTCATTATTTCTTCGAAAACGCCCCTCTTCCTTACCAGTCGTTGGATGAGAAAGGTTTTTTTCTCGATGTTAACAAACAATGGCTCGAGACGCTTGGTTACACTAAGGAAGAGGTGGTCGGGAGATGGTTCGGAGATTTCCTCGATGATGGATTCTCCGAGGTTTTTGACCGCAACTTTCCGTTGTTCAAGCATCGTTGCATGATAGACGGCGTCGAGTTCAACATGCTCACCAAGGACAAGCGCACCATCAGCGTGTCGTTCAACGGTCGCGTACAGTTGGACGGATGCGGAAACTTTCTCAGGACGCACTGTATATTCGCGGACGTCACTGAGAGGAAGCAGACCGAAGCGGCTCTGAAGAGAAGCGAGGAATTCAACCGCAAGATCATCGAGGCCACGCCCGATTGCATTAAGATTCTCGACGACAACGAGAATGTCGTATTTTTCAGTGAAAGGGGATTGCAGCTTCTGAAACTTGAGGACGCCGACGGCATAATTGGCGGAAGTTATTCGAAATTCTGGGAAGGGTCGGACAGGCAGGAGTGCCTGGCCGCCATACAGGCGGCCAGGCGCGGCGAAACCGGTCGGTTCACGGGCTACTGTCCGGACGCGAACGGCATGCCCATGTGGTGGGACGTGATCATAACCACCCTCGACGAATCAACCAACCGGCGTTTCCTGGTCATCTCCAGGGACATCACCCTGCGCATACAGGCTGAACGGGAAACGGAGCGGGCGAAGGATTTCGCCGTGACGGCCAACAAGGCGAAATCGGAATTTCTGGCCAACATGAGCCATGAGATACGCACGCCGCTGAACGGCGTGCTGGGCATGCTGCAGCTCCTCCAGGTCACCGACCTCGACGGCGAGCAGAAGGAGTACATCCAGGTGGCCATCCGGTCCTCCAAACGCTTGACCAGGCTGCTCTCGGACATCCTGGACCTGTCCAGGATCGAGGCCGGGAAGATGACCTTCCAGGAGAGCCGGTTCGAACTGAAAAATCTGGAGGAGGCCGTCCTGGACCTGTTCGCCATGACAGCCAGGAACAAAGACCTGGACTTGCAATTTGATTTGGATGAGCGCCTTCCCGGGATTCTCGTCGGCGACGAGGTCAGGGTCCGCCAGATTCTCATCAACCTGGTGGGCAACGCCATCAAGTTCACTCGGGAGGGCGGGGTGCGGGTCGAGGTTTTCGGGCTCTCTTCTTTGCTCGACGACCGTTATCGGGTGCTGTTCATCGTGCGCGACACGGGTGTAGGGATTCCGGACACGCGCCTGGAGTCGATCCTCGAGCCTTTCGTCCAGGGTGAGGGATCTTATGTGCGCAGCCATCAGGGCGCGGGCCTGGGGCTCTCCATCGTGGCCAGGCTGCTCAAGCTGCTGGGCGGAGGGATGGCCGTCGACAGCGAGTCCGGCCAGGGCACCTCCATATACGTGTCCATCCCCTTTAAATTGCCCTTGATGCGAACGGAAAAGCCCGCTCAGAAAATTCCGCGAGCCCCGGACCAGGACCACCCCGAGCTGCGCATCCTTCTCACCGAGGACGACGCCGTGACCGGCATTATTGTGGCGAGGATGCTCGAGAAGGCCGGTCACCATGTGCGCGTGGCCGTGGACGGGAGCGAGGCCCTGCGGGCTCTCGAAGAGGATTCCTTCGACCTGATCTTCATGGACATACAGATGCCGGTAATGGACGGCGTGGAGGCCACGCGGGCGATCCGCTTCCAGGATCGTTTCGAGGCCGTGCGGGAAATTCCGATCATCGCCATGACGGCCTACGCCATGTCCGGCGACAAGGAGAAGTTCCTGGCCGCCGGTATGGATGATTACGTCGCCAAGCCGGTGGACCGCGAAGAGCTGATGCGGGCCGTCGCGGAGGTGATGGCCAGGAGACGGGTTCGGGACGGTGCTTGTGGCGCGGCTTGAGCGCCCCCGTTATCCGCCCGTAAGGGCACGGAAGGCGAAACTAAAAGGGGGAGGCCATTCACCCCCCCCTTTTTCAGCAGCTTCACCGGCACATCGGGTGTTTTCTACGCGTCGGAGGAGGTCGTGGAAACGGCCGCGGCGGTTCCCCCGGTGGTGCTCGAGGATGAACCGGTCGAGGCTTCGGACAGCGCCCCGGAAATGATGGTGCCGATGGTGCTGAAGGTGGACTCCATGCTCCCGGAACCGCCCAGAGTGGCGAACGGGGAAGTGCTGTTCGAGCCGGTGGCGCCGGAGGCGGTATACGAGCCCGAATGATGGTGGTGATGGCCATTGCTCTGCAGACTGGACATGTTGCCGGTCTTGGCGGCGTCGGCAAAGTTTTCCGACATCTTGTTCAGCACGCCGGCTTCCGTGGAGTTGCTGGTGTTCTTGGCCGCCGTGGCCAGTTGGTCGGAGATGTTCTGCGCCGTGGTTTTGAACTGGCTCGGGTCGCTTGTGGCCAACTGGCTGAGCTGGCTCATCGTCTGACCGACCTGGGAGATGCCTGACGACTGGGTTCCCTGACCCGTATCCTGGCTCTGGGCCAGGGCCTGCGACAGGGGGGTCGTTGCCTGGCTTTGGGACAGCGCTTCCGCCAGGGGAGTCGTCTCGACTTCTCCCGTGCCGTTGATCAGCCCAAGCGATGCCTGGCTCGATGCTGAAAGTCCTGAGATGCTCATGGAATCGTCCTCCGGAATAGATTGTTTGGGAAGCTAAGTAGCTGATATCAGGTGGCTTGCCCCTTAGAAGCAAATTTCGGTCCATCCCTTCGTCAAGGGGGGATGTTGCCGCGCGCCGAGCGGCTATCGACTGAAAAATCAACAACATCAGTAACCATTCCGGGTTTAGGCTTCCCCGCCTGCAGGCGGGCCGTGTCGCGCGGGGATCGGATCAGAGGAAGAAGATGCCGGGTGCAGGCCGTGCTGGGGGGAAGTCTTGGGAATGCCCGTTCCAGGGTGGAACGGCTCCCCCACGGTGCGCTGTTTCCCAGACGACTGCCGCGACTTAAGCGCCCTTGTCTTACGACCGGGCCTGTGGCAGGGGAAAAAGACATGAGAAAAGTCTCTCGCGGGAGACCTGCTTCATCAACCTCCTCGACCTGCTTATCCGGCTCGCCGGGCTCACCGGGGAACGAAGCCCGCCGCATCCTGCCGGTCTTGAGCGAAGCGCCCCTCCCATTCGAAGGCGCCGCCTGAAGGCAGCGCCGTCATTCTTCAGGAAATAACCATGCGATATACCCACATACAAGGCCTTCGCGGCATACTGTGCTTCCTGGTGGCCGTCATACACGTGAAAATCTGGCTCCTGCGGGGCGGAGACCCTTCCTGGTTCGCCCTGGTTCCGGATGCCCTGGGGGCCATACCGACGGCCTTCTTCGTCATATCGGGCTTCTTCATGGCCACCTTAATCGACGCCAATTCCAAGCATTTCATAGTGATGCGCCTTTTGCGCGTGTACCCCATGTATTTTGGGGCAATCCTGGTCTGGATCGGCTTGCAGCTGTTGATGCACAGGACCATCATACTGGACGGCCTGCCCCGGGTGCTCTCGTTGTTGCCGTTTGGCTCCGGAGACGGCTACAAACTGGGCATCGAGTGGACGTTGGTCTACGAAATATGGTATTATTTCGTGTGTGCTCTTTTTGCCAACAGGATTTTTTCGCCGTATTTCAAGCATTTTCTGTTTGGATGGCTTTTGTTTGTTCTGGCCTTTAACGTCTCGACCGCCTTTCCCTCTCCGACGTTTCCGTCCATGATCACGGTATGGCCGTCCTTGTGGAACGTCTCCTTCATAGCCGGCGGGCTTCTTTATCATTTCACCAAGGAAAAGAACTGGGGAATTTCCAAGATCGTCCTTGTCGTTTCCTGCGCCTTGTGCCTTACTTGCTATGAATTCCACAGCATGGAGCACGGGTTCCTCATCCTGCAGGCCATGGAGGCGTGCCTTCTGGTCTTTCTGGCCATCAAGCTCGAATCATGGTGCGCATCACCAAAATGGTTGTCCACACTGGGAGATTATTCCTACTCGCTGTATTTGATTCACACCACGATCATATTGGCCACGTTCTCGGTGTGGAGCGCAACCTACAGAGTAAAGCCAGGTCCCCTGGCCGGAGTGGTTTCCCTGATAATGGTCCTGGGTGTCGCGACCTTGCTCGGCAGGACTGACGTGTTTGTCTATGGCTATCTGCGCAAAAGAGTGGCTCTGCTGCTCGGCAAGCCACGCCCCAGGGAAATCCGGCTCGTCGGAGGCCCTGATATCCCCGCCTTTCAGCCGGAACCCGCCTTGATCGAGGTGGCCCTTGCCGACGAAAAGGGCTCCATTGGCAACCGTCCCCTGGAATAGGGCCGGGCAATGGTGCACACTTGCCTGGGCGCGGAGGTCCCTGTCGCTCCGGACTGCGCGCCTACGGCAACCAGGAAAAGGTTTGTATATGAACAATGACACCTCCCAGGCCAAGCCTACCGAAACGCACCTTGTCGACTACAGGCCGCCTGTTTTTCTCGTGGACACGGTGGAGCTCGATTTCGACATCGGGGACACCCAAACGCGGGTCACCTCGCGCCTGGCTGTTCGCCGCAATCCGGCGAGCGCTGAGAGACAGGGGCCGCTGGTCCTTAACGGCGAAGGGCAACGGCTGCTCGGCGTGCGCCTGGACGGTCGGGAGCTTAAGCCCAGCGAATACGAGCTGACGGATACGGCCCTGTCGCTTGGCAACGTGCCAGGCGAGGCGGTCGTGGAAATCGAAAGCGCCAACGACCCGGCCGCGAACACCGCGCTTCAAGGCCTGTACGCCGCCGGGCCCATGCTGTGCACCCAATGCGAGTCCCAGGGCTTCCGGCGCATCACCTATTTTCCGGACCGCCCGGACGTGCAGTCCAGGTACCGGGTCACCATCCACGCGGATAAGGAAAAATATCCCGTCCTCTTGTCCAACGGCAATCTGCTCCATGCCGGGCCGGAGGACGGAGGCCGCCACTCTGCGTTGTGGGAGGATCCGTTCCGCAAACCGTGCTATCTGTTCGCGCTCGTGGCGGGCAAACTGGACAAGGTGTCGGATCGTTTCGTCACGAAATCGGGTCGCGACGTCCTGATAGAGATCTATACCGAACCCGGCCGGACCGATGAAACGGGCTTCGCCCGGGCCGCCGTCAAGAAGGCCATGAAGTGGGACGAGGAACGCTTCGGCCGCGAATACGACCTGGACCGGTTCATGATCGTGGCCGTGAGCTATTTCAACTTCGGGGCCATGGAAAACAAGGGACTCAACATCTTCAACGACGCCCGCGTCCTGGGCCGCGCCGAAACGGCCACCGACGCGGACATCGCCTTTTTCGAGCGCGTGGTCGGGCACGAATACTTCCACAACTGGTCGGGAAACCGGGTGACCTGCCGGGACTGGTTCCAGATCACCCTGAAGGAAGGCCTGACCGTCTTCCGCGAGCAGGAATTCGTGGGGGCCATGAACAGCCGGTCGCAGGAGCGCCTGTACGAGGTCTCAGCGCTGCGCCGCGCGCAGTTTCCCGAGGACGCGGGGGCCATGGCCCATCCGATCCGTCCGGCCAGCTATCAGGCCGTGGACAACTTTTATACCCCCACCGTGTACAACAAGGGCGCGGAAGTCATCCGCATGATCCAGACCCTGGTGGGTTGCGAGGGCTTCCGCAAGGGGCTCGACCTGTATTTCGAGCGCCACGATGGACAAAGCGCCACCTGCGAGGACTTCGTCCAGGCCATGGCCGACGCCAACACGGTCGATCTCGGCCAGTTCATGCTGTGGTACAGCCAGGCCGGTACGCCCGTCCTGGACGTCACCTCGCGCTACGACCCCGCCACGAGGCAGTATTCGCTGCGCGTCAGGCAAAGCTGCCCGGCCACCCCGGGGCAGGTGGCCAAGAAGCCTTTCCACATGCCGTTTCGCCTGGGGCTCCTTGATGCAAAGGGCCGGGACCTCAAGGGCGATCTGCTGGTGGAGCTGAGGGCTGCGGAGGAAACCTTCGTGTTCCCGGATGTGGAAAGCGAGCCGATCCCGTCCCTGCTGCGCGGTTTCTCGGCCCCGGTCCGCCTGGGCTACGACTACACGGACGCGGAACTGCTGGTGGTCATGGGGAGCGACAGCGACGGTTTCAACCGCTGGGACGCCACGCAGAAACTGTTCGCAAAATACGCGTTGGCCGGCGGCGAGGTTCCGCCCGGATTCATCGCCGCCCTGCGCAAGGTTCTGCTGGGCCTGGGGCTGGATGCGGGCACCAAAGCCATGACCCTCACCTTGCCGGGTGAGGAGGAGCTCGGCCTGGCCCTGGTGGCCCGGGGCGAGAAGATCGACCCGGTCGAGGTGTACGAAAAACGCCGGAAGGTCGTCCTGGCTCTGGCCGAAGGCCTGGCCGACGATCTGTGGGCTACGTACCGGGACATCGCGCAGGCGCTTCCCGAAGAGGCCAGCGACGGCCCGGCGCGGGGCCTGAGAAGCCTCAAGAACCTCTGCCTGGCCTGCCTGCACAAGGTCGATCCCGGGCAGGTGACGCCCCTTGCGGCCGCGGTCGTGGCGGGATCGCGCAACATGACCGACAAGATCGCCTGCCTCGACCTGCTCGTGGACGGGGATTCGCCGCAAAAGGCGCAGGCCCTGGCGCAATTCGCCGAGGCCTTCCGCGGCCAACCGTCCATCATGGACAAGTGGCTCGGCGTGCAGGCCGGGGAGCGCCGCCCCGGAGTCGTGGCCAGGGTAGCGGCCCTGATGGGGCACGAGGCCTTCACCATCAGGAACCCGAACCGCGTCGCGGCCCTGATCGGCGCGTTCGCGGCCAACCCGTTCGGCTTCCACGCGGCCGACGGCTCGGGCTACCGATTGGTCCTGGACGTGGTGGCCCGGCTGGACGAGCTGAACCCCCAGGCGGCGGCGCGCTACGTGAAGCCCTTCCTGCGCTGGCGCGATTTCGACGAGGGGCGGCAGGCGCTCATGCTGGCGGAATTAAGGAAGCTTGGCGCCATCGGCACGCTTTCGCCCAACGTGCGCGAGGTGGTGACCATGGCCCTCGGGGAAGACGCCTGACCGGGCCGGGGGTCGCCCGCGCCGTTCTCCCCATGCCCATTGCAAACGGAACCGACCCTGTGCGCGAACCTTCCTTGAGTGAGATGTGAGCACCCCATGTCTGCGCGTACCAACAAGGATTCCAAGCTGGTCTACTCCACCGAGCAGGGCCGGGTCGGTTCCTCCGGCAACAAACCGGCCACGGCAAGCACCGGAGCCTCTCAAAAGTCCTCCCGGAAAAGCGATGGGATCGTTCGGATTTCGCGCCAGACCAAGGGAAGAAAGGGCAAGGGCGTCTGCCTGATCACCGGGCTTGCCTTGGCGGCGGGTGAGCTGGAAGACCTGGCCCGGCAGCTGAAACAGCGCCTGGGGACCGGGGGCGCGGTGAAGGACGGGGTCATCGAGATCCAGGGCGACCACCGGGAACAGCTGGCCCTTGAGCTGCAAAAAATGGGCTATTCGGTCAAATTGGCAGGCGGGTAGGAAGCGCGCAGCGCGGGGGCCGGCCGCAGCCGCCGATGCCGCGCGCCTCCGGCAGGGACGCTTGACGGGAGCATCGGGCGAACGGTCGCCGGCGGCGCGCCTTTCCGGACCGCCGGCGCCCGATGTCATTTGGCCTTATTCGCCTGCCACATGGCCAGGGCGGCGCCGGTGGGGTCGATCATCACGCTGAACCAGCCCATGCCCGGGACCTCGGTGATGTCCTTGACGATGTTCGCCCCCAGGGAGCGGGCCTTTTCGGTGGAAACGGCCACGTCGTCCACCAGGACGTAGGCCAGCCAGTGGGAGGGCGACCCCGGCACGGGGTTCTTCATGATCCCCCCGCCGGTGCCCTCGCCGACCTCGATCAGGGTGTAGTCGAATTCGGGCATTTCCCGAAGCTTCCAACCGAACAGGCCGGTGTAGAATTCCTTGGCCTTGGCCGGGTCGTTGGTGGCCAACTCCACGTGGACAAAGGGATTGGGCATGGCGTGAACTCCGTGTTTGCGGGTTGTGCGGTTGTTGCGAACCCTTCCGGGCCTCGTTGTGGCGCCCAAAGGGGAGCCTCGGCCATTATGGTCTCCGGTACGGGGGAACTTCAATATTCCCACCTTACGGGATTTCAGGCCCTGGAAGCAACTCCGGATTGATAAGTCATTGACGAAGCCGGGCAGAGCGGGAAAACTCCTCCCATGCGCACGGTCCTGCTCGATGGAACCCCGCCCGGGAACGACGCCTGCCGCCAGGGCCTGGACGCCCTGCGCCGGGCCGTGTCCGACGCCGGACACCCACTCGAGTGCTTCAGTCTGTTCGAGCTGCCCATGGCCCCCTGCCGGGGCTGTTTCGCCTGCTGGACGGCCACCCCCGGGCGCTGTCCGGTGCCCGACGCCGCCGAGGTGGTGGCTCGGGCGGTCATCAACTCGGAGCTGACCGTGGTTTTTTCCCCCCTGCCCTTCGGGGTCTGGAACCATGTGGTGAAGAAGGCCCTGGACCGCATGATCTGCCTGGTCTCACCCCATTTCGTGGCCGCCGGGCTCACCCGGCACCGCAAGCGTTACCCGGTCTATCCGGCGTTCCTGGGAGTCGGCTGGCTGCCGGGCCCCGACCCCGAGGCCCAAGCGGTGTTCGCTCGGCTGGTGGAACACAACGCCTACAACCTGTGCGTCCCGGCCTGGCGGGCAGTGGTCCTCACAGGGGAAAAACCCTGGGCCGCTTCGCGCGAGGTTTGCCGGGCGGCGCTTGGCGCCCTGGAGCATCCGGACCGTGCGGGTCATGCGACCGGCCCGGCTGGCGGGATCGGCTGCGCCCGTCCGGAAAATCCGGACCAGTCCGAGCGGAGCCGGAGGTGAGCAAGGCCCTGCTGCTGCTTGGCAGCCCAAGGAACACGAGCGTCTCGCGCATGCTGGGCGAGACCCTTCTGGCCGGCCTCGCGAAGCGGGGCTGGGAGTCGCAGACCCTGCAACTGACCGGACTCCTGGAAGCCCAGGAAGGCCGGGCCAGGCTCGCCGGGGAGTTTCTGGGCGCGGACCTGGTCATCCTGGCCTCACCGGTCTACGTGGACGCCCCCCCGGCCCCGGTGGTGCACGCCCTGGAGTTCCTGGCGGGCAACCCCGCTTCCCCCGCGCGAGACGGGGCCGGACCGTTGCCGGAGGCGCGCGACGCCTCCCCCGGGGCACGCCCGCGCCACTTCGCGGCCGTGTTCACCTGCGGCTTCCCGGAGGCCAGCCACACCGACATTTGCCTGGACGCCTGCCGCCTGTTCGCCCGCGACGCGGAACTGGCCTGGGCCGGAGGCCTGGGCGTGGGCGGCGCGGGCGCCCTGGACCCGCGGGGCCTTGGGCGGCGCTCGGGCATGACCGCCAACCTCCGCAGCGCCCTGGAACTGGCCGCCGCCTCCCTGGCCGTCGGGGGCGACATCCCGGCAGAGGCCCGCCGGCTTGCCGCCAAACCCTTCGTCCCCCGCTGGCTGTACATCCCGATGGCCGAGATCGGCTGGCTGGCCCAGGCCTTCAAGCGCGGGGCCCTCTTCAAACTCGACGGGACACCCTTCAGGAAATCATGACCGACCGCCCAGGCTTTTCCATCCTGGTCTGCCCGGACCCGGAGATGACCAGGCGCCGCCTGGAGCGCCTCATGGCCTCCACGGGCGGAAGCTTGGCCCGCAAGGTCTTCTGGGGCGACGCGGACGAATTCGACCCGGCCTACTGGCAGGCCCTGTCCACGGTGAGCCTCTTCGCCGAGCCCAAGGCCGTGGTGCTCAGGCGGGCGGAAGGCCTGAACCAGGACTTCTGGGAGAAGCTCACCCGCCCGCTGTCGGGCTTCAACCAGCACGCCTGGCCGGTCATCTGCCTGGAAGGCCCGCACGACCCCAAAAAAGGGCCGTCCCTGCCCAAGGGGCTTGCGGACAGGCCCTACTGGAAGGTGGGCCAGAAGATGGGCTGGGTGTGGATCTCCCCGGGACTCACCGAGGAGACCATGCTGCCCACCCTGCGCGACTGGGCCAATTCCCGCCGCCTCACCTTCGCCAAATCCGCGCTCCAGGAACTGGCCAGGGTCCTGCCCCGGGACATGGCCGCCTGCGCGGGCGAGCTGGACAAGCTGGAGCTGTCCGCCCAGGATGGCCTGATAGGCCCGGAGCAGCTGAGGCTCTTAAACGTCGAGGCCGAGCTGGACGTCTTCGGCTTCCTCAAGGCCTTGGAGGAGGGACGCGACGCGGCCGGGGTCTGGCGCACGGTCTTCGGCCATCAGCTGGCCAGCGACGACGGTTTCCTGTTCCAGTTCCTGGCCATCCTCACCCGCGAGGCCCGGACCTTGTGGCAGCTGGCCTTTGAGGACCCGGACTGCAAGGTTCATCCCTACGTGCGCAAGCTCAAGACGCCCACGGCCTCCCGCCTGGGAGCAGCCGGGCTTTCCAGGCTGTGGGACCTGATCATGGAGGCCGAGTCCTCGGTGAAATACGGGCGCAAGTCCCCGGAGCAGGCCCTGGAGATGCTCGTGGCCGATCTGCACGCCCTGTTCGCCCGGGTCAGACCGGGGTTTTGACCAGGTTTGCCCTTTGAAACCCGGGCTTGTTTCCGCTAATAGATGGAGAAGGGGGGATTCTTGCGCGAATTCGCTCTTTTGGCTTGCGCAAAGGTACGGTGATGCTTACAAAGAAGAATCAACCGCACTACCTGGGGCATCGCGGCCGCCTCAAGGACCGTTTGAGGCAGGATTCCCGGGCATTGGCGGACTACGAGATCCTTGAACTGCTCCTGGGCTACGCCAACCCGCGCCAGGATGCCAAGCCCCTGGCCAAGGCGCTCCTGACACGCTTCGGCACGCTGAGGGGCGTCTACCAGGCCAGGCCCTCGGAACTCTCCGCTGTCGAGGGCTTCGGCCAGGGCCTGGAGACCTTCTGGGCCCTGTGGCGGGAGTTCCTGGCCCGGCTGGCCGAACAGGACGTCCGCGAGCGGGTGCTGGTGGACGACGCCCAGGTGGTGGCGAGTCTTGCCAGGGAGCGCCTGGGGCATCTGGCCGGCGAGGAATTTTGGGTGCTGCTCCTGGACGGAGCCAACAGGGCGCTTGGTTGGGAGCAGGTCAGCCGGGGCACCGTGGACCAGGCCCCGGTCTATCCGCGTGAGATCCTGGCCCTGGCCCTCACCCGGCAGGCCGCCGGGGTGATCATGGTCCACAACCATCCCGGGGGCGACCCCAAGCCCTCGCACATGGACCAGGAGGTCACCCGCCAGGTGAAGCTGGCCGCCCACGGCCTGGGGGTGAAGGTGCTGGACCACGTGATCGTGGCCGGCAAGGAGTATTTCAGCTTCAAGAAGGCCCGCCTGATGTAAGTTGCCGTGAGGTGACGCGGTTTGCGGCCGATTTGGCCGATTTGGGAGTAGGGTGAACCCCGGGAGGAAGAATGCCCAAAAGCCTGCGTTGCCTCGTCAGCGGCCGGGTCCAGGGAGTGGCCTTCCGGGCCTTTGTCCGGGAGCAGGCAACAGGGTTCGGCCTGACCGGTTGGGTGCGCAACCTTCCCGGCGGCCAGGTGGAGGTCCTGGCCCAAGGTCCCGATCAGGCCCTCGACGAATTCGCGGTACGCCTCCGCCGTGGGCCGTTCCTGGCCCGGGTGGACGCCGTGGACGCCGCCTTCACGGAACACGACGAAGTCTACAGGGATTTTCAGATAAAGCGCTGATCCACATACAAGGAGCGATCCATGCATATAGAAAACGACCCCGCACAGTCCGCCCTTCCCGAGGAGCCCGTGGAGCACCCCGTCTCCGAAGACCCCTCGGACCAGGGGCCGGAACAGGCCAAGCTGGACATCCCGCCCGTGCTGCCCGTCCTGCCGGTGCGGGACATCGTGGTCTTCAACTACATGATCCTGCCCCTTTTCGTGGGCCGGGAAAAATCGGTGGCCGCCGTGGACGCCGCCCTCAACTCCAACCGCTACATCCTCATCCTCACCCAGAAGGACGAGAAGGTGGACGAGCCGGGGCCTGACGACCTCTACCAAACCGGCACCGTGGGCATGATCATGCGCATGCTCAAGATGCCCGACGGACGGCTCAAGGTGCTGGTGCAGGGCCTGACCAGGGCCAAGGTGCGCCGTTTCTCCCAGACCGACCCCCACCTGGAGGCCGAAGTCGAGGTGCTGGAGGAGGGCGAGGTCAAGGACGTGGGCGTGGGCGAGGAGGCCATGATGCGCGCCGCCCGCGAGCAGAGCGAGAAGATCCTCTCCCTGCGCGGCATCTCCGCCACGGACATCATGAGCGTGCTCAACTCGGTCAACGAGCCTGGCCGCCTGGCCGACCTCATCGCCTCCAACCTGCGCATGAAGGTGGAGGAGGCCCAGAAGATTCTGGAGACCCTGGATCCGGTCAGCCGCCTGGAGCTGGTGAACACCCAGCTCAACAAGGAGGTGGAGGTGGCCTCCATGCAGGCCAAGATCCAGTCCGTGGCCAAGGAAGGCATGGACAAGGCCCAGAAGGACTTTTTCCTGCGCGAGCAGATGAAGGCCATCCGCAAGGAACTGGGCGAGGGGCAGGAGGAGGGCGAGGAGCTCGACGGCCTGCGCAAGGCCATCGAGAAGGCCGGCCTGCCCAAGGAGGTCAGGACCGAGGCGGACAAGCAGCTGAAACGGCTGTCCTCCATGCACCCGGACTCCTCCGAGGCCACGGTCATCCGCACCTACCTGGACTGGCTCACCGAACTGCCCTGGAAGAAGCTGTCCAAGGACCGCCTGGACATCAAGGAGGCCAGCCGCATCCTGCACGACGACCACTACGGGCTGGAGAAGGTCAAGGAACGCATC